>Ga0116157_10000072_pt1 | contig 110892 bp, 89 predicted proteins | sample AD_UKC048_MetaG_FD_89882 | JGI IMG/M metagenome (GOLD analysis project Ga0116157, IMG submission 89882) | Active sludge microbial communities of municipal wastewater-treating anaerobic digesters from USA - AD_UKC048_MetaG | ecosystem: Engineered > Bioreactor > Anaerobic > Digestate | place... | reverse complement strand
ATGATGGAAAGCGACGACCGCATGCGCCGCCAGGTGATGCAGCTGCGTGAGAAACTCAACAGCCACTACTTGCCGGCATAGATCCTGTCATCGCGAGGAACGAAGCGATCTAAACTCTCAATCTTGAGGGTTGCTGGTAATTCACAACAACTGCTGAATTGAGTATGATTTTGCTTATTACGGCTATATTCAATCTGTCATCGCGAGGAACGAAGCGATCTAAACTCTCAATCTTGAGGGCTACTGGTAATTCACAACAACTGCCGAATTGAGTGTGATTCTCTTTCTTCCATCACCATTGATAAGATCGCTGGTAAGGGCGAAGCATTCTCTACGATTGGTTTAGAACCAGCTTACGATTTATGCCGGAATGCTTTGCCCCTACGCCTGAATAAAGGCATTGCCAGAATCTGTGACCATAAATAATGGATATCGATCGTAACGGCATCCCTGCCGATTACGAGATCTAGCCGAAGGCTTCATCTTATTACATGTTTGTGGAGTCCTGCAGTCAAATCCTGTGCTCGGTGAGGACACCGGAACAATCAAGATTCTCCTGTGCTCAGCAAGGATACTATCCATCCGTTTCACGGTGGGCACTGGCGGCAGAAATAGGGGTACTTGATCGTCACGGCATCCCTGCCGATTACGAGATCTAGTAATCTTAATCGTAGGTCAGGTTGCGCAGTTCAACCTGACATCGGAAGCCTAGATATATTGAGTCTTTAATTGCCAACATTTGTGACGTCAGGTTCAAATGAAGAACCTGACCTACGCGCTTCACAAAAGATGTTCGCAATGAAAGATAGAAAAACTTCGCTTACAGAGCCAATTAGTTATTCTTCCAAATCCAGCACCACTGGTTCTTCGTCCACCTTCTCCAGCTCGCCCCAATTGCTGCCAAGCCTCGCTTCCGTCACCAGCGGGACGGAGATCTCCAGGGCGTGTTCCATCACTTCCTTGACGACTTTCATCGCTTTTTCAACCTCGGCGTCGGGGACTTCAAAGATCAACTCATCGTGCACCTGCAGCAGCATTTGCGTTTTGAGCCCTGCCTTGCGCAGTGCCTCCGGCAAGCGCACCATGGCAATTTTGATGATATCGGCAGCGGTTCCCTGGACCGGAGCGTTGATCGCTTCGCGCTCTTCTCTTTGGCGCATGACGTAATTCGTGCCAGCCTTCAGGTTCGGGAAATAGCGTTTGCGCCCCAACAGCGTCTCAACGCTTCCGGTTTGGGCAGCTTCAACGCGGGTCTTATCCAGCCAGGCTTTGACCCCCGGGAATTCCTTGAAGTATTCCTTGACGAAGTTTTCGGCTTCCGCCAGGGTCAGGTCGGTGGTGCGGGTCAAGCCGAACGGGCTCATACCGTAGATCAAGCCAAAATTGATAGCTTTGGCATGGCGGCGCTGCTGCTTGCTGACCTGCTCGATTGGCACATCCTCGATGGCGGCGGCGGTGGCAGCGTGGATATCCAGCCCTTTGTGGAAAGCTTCCATCATGGCTTTGTCCTGGGCAATGTGCGCCACGATTCGCAGCTCGATCTGGGAGTAATCCACCGCCAGCAGCTTTGTGCCAGGTGCGGCGACGAAGCCCTGGCGAACACGCCGCCCAAGATCAGTGCGGGTGGGAATGTTCTGCAGGTTTGGGTTTTGTGAGGCGATACGCCCCGTGACGGTGCCGGTTTGGTTGAAGGTGGTGTGCACACGACCGGTGTTGGGGTTCACCTGCTGCGGTAGCGCGTCCACGTAGGTGGATTGCAATTTGGTCAGCTCGCGGTAGTTCAAAACCAGCTCAATGATCGGATGGATGCCCTTCATCTCCTCCAGCACGCCGGCGGCAGTGGAAAACTTGCCGCTGCTGGTCTTTTTGGTCACATCCGGTGGGTCGAGCGCCAGCTTCTTGAAGAGCACGTCTGAGAGTTTTTGGGTGGAATTGATGTTAAATTCCTCGCCTGCCTGCTGGTAGATTGCCATTTCAAGCTTGCGGATCTCCTGTTCAAGTTCGTGCGAGAATTGGTCAAAGAGCGGCAAATCCAACAAGATGCCAGCCTCTTCCATGTCTGCCAGGATGGGGATGAGTTTGACCTCGATCTCCCGGTTGAGTTTCTCCGCGCCGTGCGTTTGCAGGTCGGCTTCCAAGAGCGGCACCAGCCGCAGGGTCATGACGGCGTCGGCAGCGGCATAAGGGGCGGCATCGGCGATGGGCACCTGCGCCATGGTGATCTGGCTCTTGCCCTTGCCAATCAAGTTCTCGATCAGGGTCATCTCCACCCCCAACCGCACCCACGCCAAGGCTTTCAGCCCCAGGTGGCGCGAATCCGGCGAGATCAGCCACTCCGCCAGCATCGTGTCGAAGGTGATCGGGCTGACCTCGATCCCCACCTGGCGCAGCGCCAGCAGATCGTACTTGGCATTGTGTGCTACTTTAGCAATTTTTGGGTCGGTCAGAAGCGGTTTCAAGGCGGAGAGCACGTCCTCCAGCGGCAGCTGCTGCCCTATATCGTGCCCGATCGGCAGGTAGTAGCCCTTATCCGGGCTGCCCGCCAGCGAAATACCAACCAGTTGGTCCTGAAGCGGATTGATCCCGGTGGTTTCAGTGTCAATGGCTATCATTGCCGCCTTTTTTAGGTCAGCCACGCAGGCGTTCAGCTTTTCAGGGCTGTCGACGACGACAGTTTCGTAATCAGCATTGAGCGGCTCGGTTGGTTTGGCTGCTGCTGGAGCGGGCTCACTGGCAAACAGGCTCACCTGTTCCGGTTGGGGGCTTAGAGAAGGTTTAAGCCGCTGGTTGAGTTTCTTCAAACGCTGGGTGAGCGTGCGGAACTCGAGTTGGTGGAAGATTTTCTCCACCGCCAACGGATCAAAGCGGCTTGGCTTGGCCTGGTCGAGGTCGAGCGTGACGGGCAGGTCGGTGCGGATGCGTGCCAGGTCCTGGCTGAGGTAAGCGGAGTCCTTGCCTGCGGTCAGGTCTTTCCCGGCTTTTCCAGGGATCTCTTCCAAGTGGGCATAGATGTTATCCAGGCTGCCGTACTCGCTGATCAGCTTGACAGCAGTTTTCTCGCCGACACCGCGCACGCCGGGGATGTTATCCGAAGTGTCGCCGAGCAGCGCCTTGTAATCCACCACCTGTTCCGGCAGCACACCCAGCCTGTTTTGGACATCCTCGGCAAAGTAATCGTCATTTGAGCCGCTTTTATTCGGCAGAGCAACCACGATACGATTGTTCACCAGCTGCAGCAGGTCGCGATCGCCCGTGATGATCTTGACGCCCAATCCTTCCCTGGTGGTTGCCCAGGTGGCAAGGCTGCCGATGACGTCATCCGCTTCGTAATTCTCCACCTCGATACGCGGAATGTTAAAGGCGTCCACCATCTCGCGGATGCGTTCAATTTGCGAGCGCAGGTCATCCGGCATTTTGGCGCGCGTGCCCTTATATTCAGGGTACATCTCGTGCCGGAAAGTTTTCCCGGTATCGAAAGAAACAGCCAGGTAATCCGGCTCCTCCTGCTCGAGCAGTTTCAGCAGCATGCTGGCAAACCCGTACACGCCGGCCGTCGGCTCACCGGAACTGGTTGCCCAGCGGGTGGATCCCCCGGAAGTCAGGGCGAAATATGCGCGATACGCAATGGCGTGACCATCGAGCAGGTAAAGGATTTTGGGCATGAGCACCTCTTTAGAAGATTTGATACCAATAAGGCCAGTAAAGCGCCTGGGTGGCAGATTGGGCTGATTTTGGAGTAGTTTGCGTTCCGCTGACGCGCACAGGTTGTGTGTGGTTTTCCGAATCGTGGGCATATTTTGATCTGGCGGCAGCCTCGATGAATTCCGCCAGGACGGCCTCTTCGCGGCTGTTCAGACCGCCGGTTTTTGGCACACTCAAGGTTTTGAGCTCCTCCATCGCTTTGGCAGCCTGGCTTCGCAGGGAAGAAAGGCGTACGTCGATGGGGAAGATCAGGCAGACTTGCTTTTTGTCTGGCAGGAAATCGCTGTAGACCAGGCAGGGCTGTTCGTTCACCCTGCGGGCGTTGATCTTGTTTGGGGTGGGGCTTGGCGGAAAACCCTCCATGGATGCAGGCAAAAGCGAGCCACTCGAAGCCTCGAGCCTGGAACCATCAAACACCAACACCCCGAGCACCCCTTCAGGGTAGCGCGGTCGGTATTTGTTTAGCACGCTTTGATAGTCGATCTGCTGTTCCGGAGTTGCCATGAACCGCCTTTCACCTCGCTTAAGTGTAGCATCCGCGCGCTTAAGAGGCAAGTATTATCAGGAGCCGGAGGGATGCTCCATGCCCGGTGTTCAAGCGTAGATTCACCGCCCATTAGGTCTGCGTCCATATACACCAAGCGAATTGGGTGGGATTGAGTGCATCAAGACTATCTTCAAACATGTATCAACAAGTTTGGTTATCAGGAAAGACCCAACTGGGTAACAGAACCGTAATTAATTCAAGGCAGAGGAATTCATCCAAAGCCATCACGGGCAATTACAAATCACAACATGAACAGGAATTGTTAAGGGTCTTTCCCAAATTCTCACAAGTGAACATAACTGAATGCAAATATCAGTTTCGACCATTCGTGACCAATTTTTTTCAAGAAGAGCATATAATTACGCTACATTGATAGTCCATACAGGAGGTGGAAATGGATTTACTAGCAGGTAATGTTGTTCCCGCAGAGGGAGAATCAACGGTCCGTACTTATCACTGCACTTATTATCGCGAAAAATCGTTAGGATTGAAATCAGGAGGCTTTCTTGGGATCACGAACAAGAGGGTAATTTTCCAGGCAGCTGGAGATACCCCCTCAGGTCGTTCGTTGATCCAAAGTGAAGTTCCAATCGCAGATGTATCGGGCATCAATAGTTTCAAAGGGACATACTTCAACTTTTTTAGCTTTTTAGGTGCAGTTCTTCTGGCTTTGCTGGTTATGTCCATTATCCCCGTTTTACTTGGTGCCTTGAGTTATGTGCTTGAGTCGTATACCTTTTTTAAGATCATTGGTTGGTTGTTAGCAATTGGTGCCTTCATTGGTTCGTTTTTCCTTTCGGTCAAAGCCGTTTGGCGAACTGCTGTGGTTGGCGTCTCGGCTGGTGCGCTCCTAAGTTTGGCCGGCATTGAAATAATGGATGTTGTGTCGGCACTTTTCGGAGGAGGCAGGGGCGGATTTTGGATTTTGATACCAATCCTTGTCGCCCTAATCTATATGTTTATGTGTGCAGCCTGGTATGCAAGAAGGCCGACATTCTCCCTGGAGATCAATTCCAGCGGTGGCTCGAGCACGCCTATCCGCATCTCCAATGCTGGAGGTTTTTTGAATATGTCAGCTCTCAACACTCCCAATGCCCTGCCAGGCAGAGATGCCGAAAAGATGCTGCACGAAATCGGAGCACTGATCACTGACATTCAGACACTTGGTGATTATGGTATCGCCAAGTGGAAGCAGAATTGACCCTGGAGCATGCCATGGAACGAAATGTTGTTGAATTTTCGGAGGGTGAATTCATTGTCCGAAGCTATCAATGCCTGGTTCAGAAATCTGCTTTTTCAAAAGCCAGTGACGGTTATCTTCAGGTCACGAATAAACGCGTGATTTATGCAAACAGTGCTAGCTCTGGCGGAACCAGCAGCCTGATGGTTTCAGAAGTGCCGCTGGAGGATGTGGGATCGATCACATCATTCGTTGGTAGATCGATGAATGGCGCATGGTTGCTGCCATTTGTAATCATTTCTACTTTAGCATCGACGCAGTTTGCCAGTGCTTTACCGGAATTTATGACCCACTGGCTGTTCGGCTTTTTCCTGATGTTACCGTTCATTGTTATCTGGCTGATGGACAAAAATATCCTAAACCAGGAGCTTTTCGATCAAATTCTGAAAAACCTTGAGTATGGCAAAGAGAGTCAAAGAACCATAGGGAAACCAGGCGAAACCTTACGCAAGGTTTTAAAAGCAATCTTTATTGCTGGGTTAGTACTGTTTGTTTCCAGCGTTGTGAATAATCTCAGCGGTTCTTTGGGGTACCTGGCGTTCATAATTCCCTTGTTTGTGTTTACTCTGATTTATCTGTCTTTTGTCGGTTCTACCAATGAATTTGGCCTTTTTGTTTCGGCACGGTCTGCTTCAGGATCCGGACTGACCATAAAATCGGATAACTTTCAGGCTTTGTTTGGTAAAAAGTCACCTTCCAAACCAGGACAAATTATTCCCACGGCTGATTCCTACACGGTTGCAAGAGAACTGGGAGCTCTGGTGATGGACCTGCAGCAATCTGGCGATCTGGCAATTGAAAAATGGTCTCAACGTCCATCAACGATATCTGATTCGAGTGATTAGGTGGGGGAAATGACTGACGAATCGACCGAACAAAAACGCCAAAGAATAATTGAAAGTTTTGACAGGGAGCAGAGATATTTCGAGAAATCTTTCGAAGAGAATGCAGAGCAGTTAAGCAAAGCCACTGAAGTTAACAACTCGGCGGGAATTGACCTGGCAAAAAAGAATATGGGAGAAGCAAACGAAATCCTTGGCGACCTTCTAAAACAAAAAAATGAGGCATTAAGCGAACTCCAGGCTGCTGAAACTGCCGCTCAAACGACCAAAGAAGAAAGCACAGCCCAGGAAACCCCGCAGAACCTCATTGAGAATAAAGGCGAAGAAAAAAAATCTGAGGAAGAAGACTACAACTACGGATACGGTATGTAGGGAAAGGCGATGAGTTACTACGCAAGAACCCGCAATTATGTCGAAATTCAAGGGCGACTCCACGAGGACTCGTTAAAATCCCGACTAGGAGGTGATGTTCAGAACATTAACGACCTGGCAGAAGACAACTTCAGAACTTACGACCTGATTTCATCTGAAGGGGTTTGGAGCGTAAAGTCGCACATGGGCGGGGAAGGGGAATTGACTGAGAGCGCCAAACTAGCCTATCAAGCCAACTTCGAACATATGCTTGGCTGGAACAGGTCGGTCGATGCTGTAGAAATGGATGCGAAGGCTTTACGGGAACGCTTACCGGAAGGCACTGCCATGCCAAAAGTCCTTCGGGAGGGAAGTCCTCAGGAGGCAGCTGATTTTCTCAGGAATAACTCCAAACTCGGGATCCCGGAAGATCATGTGGAGATGGTCCGAAAAAACCTGATCGACCATGCCCGTGAATTCCCCGAAACATACGGCCTGCCTGAGCAACCTGGTGAAGAAGATCTGCAAAAACTTTCCAGTCGGATCCAGGGCACTGGTTTGAATGCTGCGGATACTCCTGCTCTGGTTAGAGAACAGCTTCAACAACAGGAGTCCAAACTCCAAACAAACACAGAGATGAGCAAAGAACAGCCAGAGGAGAAGGACCAGGAAGAAGAATATCCATATCGGTACGGATATTAACCCACAGGAGACTGCATGCAACCAATGAATCCAATGACAAAAACGATGGTGTTTGAAGGGAATGAACTCAGCCAAACTGTGCCTGTAAACAACTCTCCACAGGCTCGCTGTGCCATCCGTGGGCAGGATGCGAGTGGAAAACCTGCCAGTTTTCCCTTCAGTGATGATCTTTTGAGCAAACATCTCTTGTTCATAGGTGGCATCGGGATGGGGAAAACCAATGGCATTTTTCAAATACTTTCCCAGCTGCGCAATAACATGACCAGCGATGATGTCATGGTGGTTTTTGACACCAAGGGTGATTTTTACGATTCTTTTTACAGACAGGGCGATATTGTTATCAGCAATGACGATAAAGCCACCGGTCCACGGGGCAGAGATTATTGGAATATCTTTGAAGAGATCAATGCCGGCATCAATACTGAAGAAGAGATCGTTGAGATTGCGCGCGCATTGTTTTTTGAGCGAAGTAACAAGTCGAGTCAACCTTTCTTTCCAAATGCTGCCCGAGATCTTTTTTCCGGGATCATGCTGCATTTTCATAGGATGGGTGGCGTAAAGAACAATGCGGTTTTGCGCAACTTTTTGGACCAGACACCCTCTGCGGAAATTCGGGCAATCCTTCAGCAGCACCAGGATCTAAAAGCGATGACATCCTACATTTCGGATGATCGTTCCCCACAAACACAGGGCGTCATATCAGAATTACAGCAGCATCTGCGAGAGATCTTTATTGGGAATTTCAGGAAGGAAGGCAACCTTTCCATCCGGCAGGCGATCCGCGCAAAACAAGGGCGATTGGTGTTTGTGGAATATGACCTGGGGATAGGCGGTATGTTGACCCCCATTTATCAGTTGATGTTGGATATGGCTATCAAGGAAGCCCTGAGCCGTAAGAAAAGCGATGGGAATGTTTGGTTCATCATTGATGAGTTCCGCCTGATCCCGAATTTGCAGCACATTGATGATGGGATCAACTTTGGCAGGAGTATGGGCGCAAAATTCATCATTGGCGTTCAAAACATCGAGCAGGTTTTTCATGCTTATGGCGAAGCACAGGCACATTCAATCCTTTCGGGTTTGCTGACAACAGTGGCTTTCAGGGTCAACGATGCTGCCACCCGGAAGTTTATCCAGGAATTAGTGGGGAAGAACCGAAAGAAAGAAGTCTTTATGTCCTCGGTTTCGTCGCGTGGGATCGTTGAGCAGATCAGAGAAGCCAACGTCGTGGAAGATTGGGATATCGCCAATATGCGGGTCGGGGAGGCAATCATCAATACTCCTGGCTACGGGCCTTTCTTCTTTCGTTTTGACAAGGTCAAGTAGGAAAATGAACACAAGTTCTATTCGGAAAAGAATAGCTGCATTACTGTTCCTGTTTATGCTGCTCCTCTTAATAATGCCTGCTTGTACCAACAGCGCGAACTCACCAGACCGGGAGTTGGAAGGAATTGCTCAATTGGATGGCGGGTATTGTTCGGGTGATATTTACTGCCAGGATCTGGAGTTTCGGAAAGAAGGAAAACTATTGTTCCTGAAAACTGGTGATGAGGGGGAATTTGTGGTCATTTCTCCGGGGAGAATGAAATTATCAGTAGGTGAGGAAAACCTTGTCGTCGGTTACACCCTTTCTGACGGAAAATTAGAGTTGAAGTTTGACGATTACAGCCTGGATTATTATTACGCTGACGAGATCGAGGGGAATTTGGCTCGACTGGATCCACCAACCGACACTGAGCAAAATGTCATTCAACAAGACCAGCCGACTCAAATTCCTCCAACCGCAACACAGCCTGAAAATGAACCCGTAGATATCCAGGAAAATGAAGAAGTAGTTTTTTCCCTCTCATACATATTGGATGCTAACGATACGTTAGAGAAAAACGCCGATTACCGGATGCAATTAGTCGACGGCACTCTTGGCTCAGCGGATATGGTTAAGCAAGATCCAACCTTGACGGATCTGGAATTCACCCGTGATGGAAAGCTGTTGATTGCATCAGCAGGCGACGCGGGGATCATGACCTGGGATCTTGCGAGTCGTTCAGTGATCGCAGACAGGGGTGACGCGAGATGTATCAACACGAAGGTTAGTCCAGACGGAGAATATGTCTTTGTTGAAACATCTTATTGTCAGATCGCAGCTTTGAAATCTCAAACATTGGAATCTTCAGGCTCAATTGAGGGTGAAATGTGCACAACCTTGAATGATGTGCATCCAACTGAATATGTTGTTCTGACGAGCACGGGTGGGGGCAAGGTTGTAATCCATGATCTGCTGAATGGGGATGAAATTGACTCCATTCCTGCTTGCTACTGGGCTGTTTTTTCAAGCGATGGAAGAAGCATTGTCTGCTTTTCGGAAGGGCAGTCAATTCAAGTCTGGGATTATCAGACATTAGAAAAACTTTCCAGTCATCAGCTAGGTGTTCCTTACAGGTATTACTCTTCATCAGTTTCACCAACTGATGATGTAATCGCCTTTAGCCACAATGAGACAGGCGGAATTCTGCTTTACAACTTTATGACCAAAGAAAGTATCGAATTACAGCCCATTTCTTCGTCCGGATCATTTTATCGCACCTCTTTTTCGGGTGATGGACGTTTGGTTGCAGCCAGCGATTCATATAATGTTTACATCTGGGATGTGGAACGGGCATCACTGGTCTTTGAAATTAGGCAAAGCGATTATTATGTCGAGGATATTGCATTTTTACCTGGAACAAGGCAGTTGGCTATCGCTTATCCAAAATGGATCGAAGTATGGAGTGAAGATTAAGGATCTTAGCTATGAGAAATTTTCGGAACTTAAAAACAATTATCGTCTTCTTTGCTGTGATATCAGTGATCCTCACTACTCTGACCGCTTGCAGCTCTGGTCCTGAGAACGAGCTGGAGGGGGATTGGGCGTTGGATTGGCTTTCAAGCAGCAGCGAATATTTATTTGGTGATCTGAATTTTGGTGAAGGAAAGAAGCTCACCCTCTCTGGGTCATACGAGGAAAACCAGCAGAGTCTTCGCTACGCAGTTATTGCGCCAGGAAAGATGAAAATAACGACAGAGGAAGCCGCTTTCGTGGCTGATTTTTCCGTCGAAGAAGATGTTCTAACGATCAAGTTTGATGACGGCAGGAATTATTACAGACGTGTGGAAGCAGCCCCGGAGGAAGAAGAGGTAGAAACGCTTGTTTGGTCTGATCCCGAAGAAACAGACTCAGCGCCCACTGCCATCCAGCCGCAAGTAAACGATACTGATGTGCCTGAACCGACTCCAAGACCAACAAATACTGATGTTCCTGTTGTGGTTCAACAACCCACCGCCACCACCGTTGCAAATTTCACCCCTACCCCGCGAGTTTACTCGCCACTCTCTGAATGTGCTGCTTCAAGACTTCATGTGGGAGATTCAGCTTTCATAAATTTTGAGACAGGACGGGTTGGTATGCGTTCCAAACCAGTGGCTAAGATTGGCGACACACTTGTTCGCAAGTTGGAGGAAGGCGAGATCGTCCACGTCATTGATGGGCCGGTGTGTGATTTGGGGTGGGTTTTTTGGAAAGTACGCACTGTCTACAGTGAGACCGGTTGGATCCCTGAAGGCGATGGAAGCGAGTTTTGGGTTGTACCGATAGCGACTTATGATGTCTGTACAGGAGCAAAACCTACACGATTACGCGTCGGAGACAGGGCTTTTGTGGAACCAAAGCCAAATGATTACAATCGCATCTATCCTGAACCTGCAATCGATTCCTCAAAACTGCTTTATCGAATGAAGCCCAGTAGCTATATGGTTATTTTGAAAGGTCCCTCATGCGGGAGTGGGAAAACAGGCGTTTGGTGGTATGTGCGCTCCGAAGATTCCGGCATAGAAGGCTGGACGCGAGAGAGCGATTACGCCAAGAGTTATTACTTTATCGCCCCGGTGATCCCCAGACCTTAGTGCCTCCCAAAAATCTAAACGAGGGAATGAGACAGCTCTTTCAAAGAGCGGTTGTCATTCCCTTTTCATTACTTTTGAGAACCCCGAATTCTTCGCTGCGACAGCGAAGCCCGAGGTTCAGACGCGACACATAAGCCCAATACAAGGATAATCATTAATAATTTATTGTAGGATGATATGATTTGAAGTACTCAAGAACGGAGGTAGTACATGCTTCAGGATTTTCTTCAAGCGTATGTCAACAAATATGGGTTTTCGGGTTACACCGAACTGCGTGCCCAACAGAACCGCAACCGCGGTGTGATGATGCTCAACGGCAGCCTGACTGCCAATAACAGCGGCACCAGCCGCGGTCTTTCGGCGCGGGTGGTCAAGGGCGGTGCTTACGGTTTCGCCTCGGGCACCGGCTACGGGGACGACCTGGAGGCGATCGCAAAAGTGGTCCAGACCGCCAGCAGCCACGCCGCATTTCTGGACAGCCGTGTGCAACGCGGCAAGCCGGAATTCCCCGCCATTGCAGCTTTCAGCCGCAAGGATGGGTTCGAACATGACGTGCCCGTGGAGCAGAGTTACCTGCTGGGCATCGTCGACGAACTCGATAGCTACATAGCCGAGCGCTTTCCCAAGCTCCTCAGCCGGCGGATCTTCGCCCGCGTGCTCGACATGGAAAAGCTGCTCTACACCAGCGACGGCGTAGTTTCGCACTCGTACGTGCCGCGCTCGAACGTTTACGTTTTCATGACCACCCAGGATAAAGACGGTCAGCCCGTGGAGCTCTATGATGTGATGGGCGGGTATGGCAACTTTCTGAATAATTTCCCAAATGCACAGGACCTGTTTGGCAAGCTCGAAAAGCAATACGAGCAGGTGATCTTGAAGGCTGAGGGTGTGTATGCCAAGCCCGGCATCCAAACCGTCATCCTGGATTCAGACCTGGCAGGTATCCTGGCGCATGAGGCTGTCGGGCATACCGTGGAAGCGGATTTCGTGGAAACTGGCTCGGTTGGCGGTCCGATGTTTGGCAAGCAGGTCGCCAGCGAAAAGGTCAGCCTGGTGGATATTGCCCACAATGCTTTCGGTAAACTTGCGCCTGTACCGGTGTTCGTCGATGACGAAGGCACGCTGGCACAGGACCAGATGTTAATTGAAAACGGCATCCTCACCGGCTACATGCACAACAAAGAATCAGCCCTGAAATACGGGCACATGCCAAATGGCAACGCCCGCGCTTATGATTTCTCCGACGAACCCCTGATCCGCATGCGCAACACCTGCATCCTGCCCGGCACCGACAAACTGGAGGATATGATCGCTTCCGTGGAAGACGGCTACTACTTCACCGACATGAACAACGGCCAGGCGGATTCGACCGGCGAGTTCATGTTTGGTGTGCCGATGGGCTTCGAGATCAAGAATGGCAAACTTGGGCGGGCAGTCAAGGACACCACTGTTTCGGGTGTGGCGTTCGAGGTGCTCAAAACTGCCGACATGGTCAGCGATACCGTCACCTGGACCAACTCGGGCATGTGCGGCAAGAAGCAGAGCATTCCGGTGGGCATGGGCGGACCGGCAATCAAGGTACAGATCAATGTGGGAGGTCGGTCATGAAGCAGGTATTTGAAGTAAAAGATAAAGCGCTGCTCGAGGCAGCTGAGTTGATCCTGGCCGAGGTCAAGGCGATCGGGGCGGATGATGGCGAAACCTGGGTGAGCCGCAGCGCGCTGACCGAGGTTTATTACGAGCTCGCCAAAGTCAGTATGGTACGCACGGTTTTCACGGACAAAGTCAGCCTGAAGCTGCTGAAAGACAAGCGCAAAGGCAGCACCACCCTCAACAGCTTCGCCCCTGAAGATATTCGCCTGGCGGTGCAGGAAGCCTGGCAGGCGGCGCAGTCGGCTGCCCCGGACGAGGCGGAAGGGATCGCCGAGCTCCAGGAGAACCTCAGCTTCTCTGCTGGGGATGAACTGCCTGACCTAAACGCCATGTATGGGCAGTTGGATCAACTGCTGAAGGACGTCAGGCAGGATTTTCCGAAGATCAGCTTTGATTCGATCGGCATTGAGCACAATTTCGGAGAGAAACTGTATGCCAACACCAATGGCGTCAGGCTGTCTGACCGTCGGGGTTACTATCAATTGAGCAACATGTTCATGGCGAAGGAGGAGGGCAAAACCTCTTCGTTCAACTACTTCGCCACGGTCTACGAAAACCCTGCCGATCGGATTTGCGAGGAAAACCGGGTGCGGCGCTTGTTGGATGAAAGCCAGCGGCAGATCGTGACGGAACAGTTCGCGGGCAGTTTTGAAGGGGACGTGGTGATCACTCCCGGCTGCCTAACTGACATCCTGTATTATGTGGCGGATACCTATCTTGAGGATGGCGCATTGATCTCTGGAACCAGTCCCTGGAAAGACAAGATTGGCGAACAGGTTGCCAGCCCGTTGATCAATTTTGAACTGGTCGCGGAGTATCCCGAATTGCCTGGTGCAAGTCCGCTGAGCGGCGATGGCTTTGTGGCTGAGAATATGCCCCTGATCGAACAGGGTGTGCTCAAGAACTTCAGCCTCAGCCGGTATGGTGCCGCCAGAACAGGTTTGCCGCGGTCGAAGAACAGCGGAGGCACCTACGTGCTTGGCAATGGCGACACACCGCTGGAAGAGGTCATCTCTGGGGTGGAAAGGGGCATCGTGATGGGGCGGTTCTCAGGCGGACAACCTGGCCCTTCCGGTGATCTGAGCGGCGTGGCTAAAAATAGCTTCTTGATCGAAAACGGTCGGATCACCAAACCCCTGAGCGAGGTGATGATTTCAGGCAATCTGGCAGATATGCTGCGCGACACCGTCGCGGTCAGCCAGGAGCGCGAGAATTCGGGTTATTGGCTTTTACCCTGGATCAGGGTAAAGGGCGTCACCATCTCGGGCAAGTAGAGCCGATAGGTATAGGAAAGCAAAGATAACGCGGGACCATGATGGTCCCGCGTTTTTGATATGGTTGGGGAATGATGTGGTAGAAGTCGTAGGTCAGGTTGTGTAGTTCAACCTGACGCCGGAACTAGTTTTGTTGAGGATTAGATTTTCCACCATTCGTGAGGTCAGGTTCAACCCCATTCTCTTTGCTCAAGGGCAGGCAGAAGAATCTGACCTATGCGCTGATTCCCATCCGCCATATGCAGGTAAAGATATCTGGGTAGGGGCTGGCCCCTGTGCCTGCCCAGGGTCACCACAGGGGGTGACCCCTACCTACATCATACGGTGGGGGACATGATGCAGGGAACAAAGCGAGTAAGCCTTGCTCCCACCGCCTTTGCTAAGCCGGATTGACCTCTTCAAGTAACAAGTAGGCATTATCGCAATTCAGAGTTTAACAAAGAAGATTTTCCGTCATTCCGTCTATAATTCATCCAGCCCAATATGAAAAAGGACATCCTATGTTCGACCCTGACATGCAAAAAAAATTGATCTCCGACGGTCGGAGTTTCATGAAGAGCTACTCCACCGATTCTTATCCTGACTTTAAATCCGATCAGGATCTCAAATTACCGCAACCTCCGCTGGTAAAGGCGCCCATGACCGCGCAAGCCATGCCGCTTCCACGGAATTTCCAGGATCTCGACCTGAAAAATGACTTTATCACCCTGCTGACAGAGCGCAGAAGTTCTCGGGTTTACACCCAGCAGCCTATCAGCCTGCTGCAACTTTCCTTTTTGCTCTGGGCGACCCAGGGGATCAAAGCCATCCGCGGCAAGTCCTACGCTACTTTGCGCACAGTCCCGTCTGGCGGAGCGCGACATCCTTTTGAGACCTACCTGATCGTGCAACACGTGGATGGTTTGCAGCCCGGCGCGTACCACTACCTGCCCATGGGGCACCAGCTCGAATTCCTCCATCCGGTGGAAGACCTGCCATCAGTAATTTCCGTCTCCCTTGAAGGGCAAAATTGGGCGTCCAAAGCCAGCGTGGTCTTTTATTGGAGTTTCGTGCCCTACCGCTGCGAGTGGCGCTACGGCATCACGGCGCACGGACCAGCCCTGATCGATGCCGGTCACGTCGGTCAGAACCTGTACCTTTCCTCCACCGCCCTCGGGCTTGGCACCTGTGCCATCGCCGCTTTCGACGTGGCAATTTGCGACTCCCTGTTCGGTCTGGATGGCGAGGAAGAGTTCACTGTTTACGCATTCCCGGTCGGCACCATTTCGCCTGCGGATCAGAAGTCCGAAAAAGCTTTTTATCAATTTGTGGAAGACGAGGGTCTGTAGCGGAAGCCTGTTCGGTTTGTACACCCGGGCTGCCCCACCAGACGCCCAGTTTTGGTACGATTGTGGGCAATTATGAGAGGTTTTACGTGCAGTAAATGCGGAAGCAATTCTGCACCCCTCGGGTACAATTTGGTAACTTGCAAAAATAAAGAGGTTGTCAGTGATCAGACGTGACAAAATAAACTATTATCTCGATCTCGCTGAGATGGTCAGCCAGCGCGGCACCTGCCTGCGCAAGCAATATGGCGCGGTGATTGTCAAAAACGATGAGGTTGTTTCGACCGGGTATGTCGGCGCGCCGCGAGGAAGAGCCAACTGCATCGACCTTGGCTACTGCATCCGAGAGAAGATGCAGATCCCACGTGGGGAACGCTACGAGCTCTGCCGCAGTGTGCATGCCGAAGCCAATGCCATCATCAGCGCCTCACGCGAACGCATGCTCAACAGCTCGCTCTATCTTTCCGGCATCGACCTGAAAGATAATGGCAGCTACGTAAAAAACGCCAACCCGTGCTCGATGTGCAAACGCATGATCATCAATGCGGGGATTGAGCAGGTCTTTATCCGGGATGACAAAGAAAACTACCGCCGGATCGCGGTTCAGGATTGGATCGAAAACGACGAATCCTTGAACGGAACGATGGGCTACTGAATTTGAGAGGACTTAAGAATGAAGATTAGAGAGGTAACTCGCGTTGTTCAGGGCAAACCAGCTGTTGATGGTGCTGGAGTTCGCCTCAACCGGGTTTTGGGGGGCAGTACTATTGAGGATTTTGATCCTTTTCTGATGTTGGATTCCTTTGACTCGCGCAACCCGGATGATTACATCAGAGGTTTCCCAACGCATCCCCATCGTGGGATTGAGACCATCACCTACCTGATCAAGGGTGAGATCGCGCACCAGGACAGCCTGGGCAACAAGGGTCTGATCACTTCCGGCGCTTGCCAGTGGATGACCGCCGGCAGCGGCATCCTCCACCAGGAAATGCCGCAGGAAGCTGAACGTCTTTTGGGCTTGCAGCTCTGGCTAAACCTGCCCGCTGCCGAAAAAATGACCAATCCAAAGTATTTCGACATCGAGCCGCAGGATGTAGGCCTCGTGGAAGAAAATGGTGGATTCGTGAAGGTCATTTCTGGCGAGTATAAGGGCATCAAAGGCGTGACGCCGCACCACATCCAGGCGACCCTGCTGGACGTCAAGCTCGACGAAGGGCAAAGCATCGAAATCCCTGTGAAGGAAGACGAGACCGTTTTTGTCTTTTTGATCGAAGGCGCAGGCATGCTCAACGGTGAAATTTTTGAAGAGAAAACCGCTTTGCTGCTGGGAGAGGGCGAGTTGGTGGAAGTATGTGCTTTGCCGGGTGAGGTTGTGCGCTTCATCCTGGCTTCAGCGCCGCCGCTGCACGAGCCGGTTGCCTGGGGTGGACCGATCGTGATGAACACACGTGAAGAATTACAGCTGGCTTTCGACGAACTCAGAGCTGGAACATTTATCAAGTAATAAGGAGTGACCATGAAGCAATTTGATGTTGTGGTTTTAGGGGCAGGGCCTGGCGGTTATGTTGCCGCGATCAAAGCCGCCCAACTTGGCAAGAAAGTGGGCATCATCGAGAAGGAATACCTGGGCGGAGTGTGCCTGAACGTGGGCTGCATCCCCTCCAAGGCGCTTTTGCGGAATGCCGAACTGGCGCATCTTATGCGCACCAACGCCAAGGAATTTGGCATCAGCTTCGACAACCTCCAGCTTGACTATTCAGCTGCCTACAAGCGCAGCCGGCAGGTGAGCCAGCGCCTGACCAAGGGCGTTGGCTTCCTGATGAAAAAGAACAACATCGAAGTCCTCACTGGCGCGGGCAAATTAACGGCTCCGGGCAAGCTCCTGGTGGCGCTTGAGGGTGGCGGCGAAGAGGAAGTGCAGGCGCAGGACGTCATCCTGGCGACAGGCGCGCAACCCACCGTGATCCCGGGCATGGAGCCGGATGGCGCCAAAATCTGGGATTACAAGCACGCGATCTTAACCGAGAGCCTGCCGAAATCTGCCGTGATCATTGGCGGTGGGGCGATTGGGATTGAGTTTGCCACGGTCTGGAGCGGTTACGGCGTTGAGGTGAGCGTGGTGGAAATGCTCCCGCATATCCTGCCGAATGAAGATGAAGAAGCCGCTGCTGAGCTTGCCAAAGCCCTGAAAAAACGCGGCGTAAAAGTGCATGCCGGCACGAAGGTAAGGAGCGTTGAGGCGACCAACACAGGCACCAAGGTGCTGATCGAGAGCGAAAAGGGTGAAGAAACCCTTGAAGCGGAAGTAACCCTCGTGGCGGTGGGCTTCAAACCCAACTCCAAAGGGATTGGGCTTGAAGAGGTTGGCGTCGAGACTGACAAGCGCGGGTTCGTGGTGGTGGATGACCGCATGCAAACCAACGTGTCCGGCATCTGGGCGATCGGCGATGTGACCGGAAAGCTGCTGCTTGCCCATACGGCTTCAACGATGGGCATCATTTGCGCCGAAAATATCGCTGGTAAAGAACAGCGGTCGTTGGATTACCGCATGATCCCGCGGGCAGTGTATTCCTCTCCGCAGGTGGCGTCGTTTGGTTACACCGAAGCGCAGGCGAAAGAGGCGGGCTTTGCGGTCAAGGTTGGCAAGTTCAACTTCCAGCCCAATGGTAAAGCGCTCGGCTTGGGAGAGTATCAGGGCTGGGTGAAGATCATCACCGATGAGAAGTACGGCGAAATTTTGGGTGCCACGATTGTTGGACCTGACGCGTCTGAGCTGCTGCCCGAGCTGGTATTGGCCCAGGCGAATGAGCTCACGATAGAGGAAATCGCCCATTCCGTCCACGCTCATCCCACGCTGGCAGAAGTTGTGTTGGAAGCAGCTGAGGACGCGCTCGGCGGCGCGATTCACAGTTAATTCAGGTTAGACTCACAAGTCGGGATGAGGTAAAAAACCTCATCCCGTTTTTTGTTATCCGTCTCCGCGAGGAGCGAAGCGGCGTGGCAATCTGCCTTTCATCTCTTTGAGTTCCAAAAAATGAATGCCACCATCTTTCAGAATGGTTTTTGGTGTAAACCATTCACCCTCACCCCCGCTTACCCTCCGTTTCACTGCGGGTACAAGTCGCGGACCCTCCCCCTTCGTTCGCTTTGCTCACTAGGGAGGGCTTTTACTAATCTGATCGTGCCAGTCTCCGGACCGAGTACTGCACCCGACCGTCGAAGATCCCAGCACGAAGTGCGTGTGGAAAGGTCTCCCAAACCCACAAAAGCATGAAGCCTTCGGCTAAACCTCGTAATCGGCAGGGATGCCGTTACGATCGGGTTTTTTTTATAAGTGCGAATCCTGACAATTACAGGGGAATATCGATGAATTCAGACGTAGGGGCGAAGCATTTCAACAAGAATGCAATCCGATTTCACAGCTATCCGTGCAGAATGCTTCGCCCCTGCCAGTGATCTCAACATTGCTCTCAGATAGATTCATTCTAAATTCTAAAGACCCTCACCCCCGCTTTGCGGACCCTCCCCCTTCGTTCGCTTCGCTCACTGGGGAGGGCTTTTACTAATCTGATCGTGCCAGTCTCCGGACCGAGCATGGCACCTTACCGTCGAAGATCCCAGCACGAAGTGCGTGTGGAAAGGTCTCCAATTAACTCGGAATATTAATGTCGGAGTGAGGGAACAGAACCCTCATTACACAGTTGCGCCGGTACTTCGTCCGACTTACGAGAGACCAGGATCACCTTTAACGGCGGATTGAGGGCACAATGCATTTGTCCATCACATCGTTCACAGTGCCCTCAAGCCCGCCCTACATAGTTCTGTTTCCGTCAAGCGGGTGATTTTGCTGTTCGTCTTGGAGTCATTTTTTTCCATCCCTGACTCATGATTATGCTATACTTTATCCATGAAATCAGCGGCTGGTTGTCTTTGTTGTGCATTAAAGAAAACCCGTTTTCAAGGAAGGGTCTAAGGCGAAAGCATGCTCTCCGCCCTAACTATCAACGACCAGCTTGCCCTTGCCCTGGGCATCCTTGGCTTGCTCTTCCTGCTGATCAACCTGCTACTTCTCAAAAAAAATCAGCCGAAACACATACCGGAATCCACCAAACAAGCGGTTGAGCACCTGCTGCATGTCTCCTCTGAGGAGGGCAAGCGCCTGGTGGTCGGCTTGGGACATGCTCTTACCAACGCCAGCTTCGACCTGGCTGGAGCCTCCGGCTTGAGCTTGCAGCGGGCTCTGCTGAAGCGCTCGCTCTTCAACGATCACCCGCTCCAATCTTACAGCGGCGATGGGGTTTTGGCTTGCCTGAGCCGCATGGTGGTGCATGGGGCTTATCGCGGCGCACTGGCAAGCGAACTTTTCAGTGGTTCCCTCAGCCAGTTGAGCGGCACGAGCCCCCTGGCATACACCGCCAGCCTTACCAACCACATTCCTGACGCAGCCAATGCCGGCTTGCTGCTGGCGGGGCAGATGAGCCCGGTGGTGCTGCTGGCGCTCGACCAGGCTGACCGGTGCTCAATTCCTTCAATCAGCGCGATTACATCGTTGAGCGGGCAGGCCGCAGGCTTTATTGGAAATTCTGTTAACCTGATGGGCGAAGATGTTTTTAATGCAGCGGGCAGGCTGGATCAGCACAAGTCATCGCTGGCGAGCCTGAGCGCTCAGGACTGGCTGCGCGTTGCCATCAGCATCGGTTTGCTGCTGGGCGCGATCCTGAAGATGGGAGGTGTGCTGCCATGAAGCGCGCACTGCCCCTGATTGCTGGTATTCTGAGCGGCCTGGTTGTGTTGGCTGCCATGTTCTTCGTCCCTCAGAGCGGCGGCATCCTGGCGATGGTGTTGAATTGGGTGATTATCGTTGCGGGAGTGGCGCTTTTGGTGGCGATTGCCAGCCTGGTGCTTACCCATCTGCGTTTCATCGCCAGAGGCAAGAAGGGCTTTCTGCTCAGCTTGGTGCTCGTGATCAGTTTTCTCGCCACGCTGATGTTCGGTTTGATCCGCGGCGTGGATGACCCGGTCTTTCTCAAGTGGGTTGGGGCGGTTATCCGCCCAATCGAGACCGCCTTGCTGGGGTTGGTGGCTCTGATCATGATGAGTGCCGCGATGAAGATCTTCCGCGAGAGAGGTTGGTCGGCTCTGACGGTTTCTTTTGGCGTCAGCGCGGTGATCTTCCTGATTCTTGGGCTTGGCTTCCTGCAGAACCTGAACATCCCTGTGCTGACCGAGGTCATTCGCTTAGTGGAAACCTTGCCGATGATCGGCGCACGCGGCTTGCTGATCGGCATTGGGATCGGGTTGCTCATGATGGCATTTAGAGTGTTGTTTGGAATGGAAGGGTCCGGAAATGACTGAAGACCATTCTGAACTCAACCTGTGCCCAAACTGCAGCAAAGAAAACCTGCCAATGGCGACGCGCTGCGTGCACTGCGGATCGGATATGGAAGCCCTTTTCACCATTTTCGGGCAGCCGCAAATACCTGAAGAGGAAGCGGAAGAATCTTTACCAGACATCATTGAAGAAATCCGCAACGATCCATCCCTGCAAACCCCATCCGAAGAGCCGCCAAGCCCGGAGCTTGTGCCTGCCAATCGAATTGATGAATCTATTCTCGATTCGGAGCAGTTGCCCGACTGGTTGGCTAAAGTACGCGAGCGTGCCCAGGGAGAAGAGGATGCCATTGGCGATTTGGCAAGCGGTACCATGGCCATGGATGCCGCTCGCAACGAGGAAGCTTCTGCCGGCGTGGAAGGGGAATTCAACGCCTGGATCAACCGCATTCGCGAGAAAAGCCAACAGGAAAACAGCGTTCGGGCTCGACAGCTGCCAAGCGAAAACGAGGAACCTGACCAGGTGCCGGAGTGGCTGCAGCGCATCCGCGCTCTGCGCCCGCGCCCTGAAGAAGACATCACGCATGAAGTCAAAACCGGCCCCACCTACGCTGACGATCTGCCGCGAGAGTGGACAGACGAAGCCTTGCAGGAACTGCGCCGGCAGGCTCTGTCGGAAGATCAAGAGCAGGAAACTGAACCACTTCTTTCAGCAAGCGCTTCCACAGAAGACGAAGAAACGCCTGTTGAACCCGAATTGGAAGCAGCGAGCGAACCAGTTCAGGAAGAATCTGGGTCCATCGAAGAGGACTTCCACAACATCCCGGAGGATGAGGATGCCTACTTTGTACCTGTCCCTGTTGAAGATCTGAACCAATTCACTGAGGTGGAAGAAGATTCTGTGGTTGGGGGGACGCAGGAAGAGCCGGCGACCGGAGAAATTGAATCACCGGAGCAAGAACCAGGGCAGGATACTCCAGAGCTGGCAGAGATCCAAACTGAAGAGGTTGTGCCTGAAGAAGCCATAGTTGAACCGGAAGCAAGTGAGAACCCCGAACAAACAGAACTTGAATCTGTTCCGGTTGAAGTTGAAGATGAAACCAAAACGGGGGTTGAGGAACAGGAAGAAGAGCCTGAGGAGGAGCAGCCAACAGATAGTGCCGCTGTACCCCCCGACCTGCTGCTCCTGCGCGACCAGCAGGACCGTGCCAGTTTACTTGCCTCCCTGATCGAGCAGGAAGGGCGTGTTACAGCCGGCAAGCAGGCAGTTCGAAAGCCTTCCGGCAAGGCCGGGCGCCTGGCATTGGCTTTGCTGCTGCTGATCGGCTTAATTGTCTCGATGCTCATTGGTCCTTCCCCCATGCCGACCGATGCTCTCAAGAGCATGCCTGCATTGGCATTAGGTGATCAAATTCAAACCCTGGCAGAGAATGACAAGGTTTTGGTGGTGCTGGACTACCAGGCAGCAACCAGCCGTGAACTGGAAGCCCTGGCAGCTCCAATGCTTGACAAGCTGCATGTCCAGGGCGTTCAACTTTCTTTCCTGACCACCCAGCCATCCGGTCTGTTCCTGGCGCAATCGCTGCTGGCGCAGGCTGAGTTGCCTGAGAATACACTGGTGGAATATCTGCCTGGCAGCTACCTGAACCTTATCGGTTGGGCAGTAAACCCAGCGATTTCGGCCACTGGGGATGATCTTTTGCGGGCAAAAAACCTGTATCCATTCCGCCTGGTTCTTTTGGTTAGTGACTCTTCCGACAATATCCGCGGATGGTTGGAGCAGATTGCTCCCTGGATTGAGAGTTTGAACTTTGCTGCCATTACCACGCAGATGGAAGCCCCAGTACTTTCACCCTATTTTGACTCAGGTCAGCTTGAGGGTTACGCTGCGGGCATTGCTGACGGCAACATTGGCATGCAAAGCACCTTCAGCTACCGTGCCTATCGGGTTGGCTTGCTGCTCATGTTGGTGATGCTGCTGCTTGGGATGATCTCAAAAGGCGAGGAAGACGCTATCCGAAAAGAAGAGGAGCGCGCAGAATGAGCCCATCTGAGCTGTTCACTCTGATCGTTGGCGTTGCTCTGACGGTGATGGTCTTGAGCTACATCCTCGGAGACCGCCTTTTCTTTGGCATTGCCACCCACATTCTGATTGGGGTAAGCGCAGGCTTCCTGGCGCTGGTGATCATTCAAAAAGTCATTTTGCCCTACCTGATCATGCCCCTGGCAGATCCTGCCAGTCCGGACTTTTTACTCGCGCTGGTACCCCTGGCGCTTTCGATCCTGCTGGTCTTGATGCTTTTCCGGCGGGGAACCCAGGCTGGAGCGATCCCACTGGCATTCCTGGGCGGTGCATTGGCAGCCCTGGCAATCATTGGAGTCACGCGCGGCACGCTTGCGCCGCAGATCCTGAGCATGCTCGGGCGCTTTGAACCCAGTCAACTGATGCATGAAGCTCAGCCGCAATGGGCGGCAATTATTGAAGCATTGATGGTCCTGCTCGGCGTGATCTCCGTTCTGTTCGTTTTCCATCATCGCGGGCAGTCCAAGGCAGGCAATGTCATCCGCCCAGTCTTCCTGGAAGGGATCGGAAGCATCGGTCAGATATTTATTGGGATCACCTTTGGTGCCCTGTTTGTTGGGATCTTCAGCTCTGCCTTGATCGCGCTCATCAGCAGCCTCTCTGAGATCATCAAATTTGTCACTCTGTGGTTTTAGAGGTTAACGTGCCAAAGACCTTTCTCAGCATCGACATCGGAAAAAGCCAGACGCAAGCCTGTCTCTTTGCACAACGTGAGGGCACATGGGCTGTGGAGGGCATATCCAGCATCCCAACCGTGATTGAAGGCGATGGCACCCAGTTCCGCAAGGCCATCCAAGCGCTTTTGAGCCAGGTAGAGCAATCCCACGAGATCCGCCTGCTTGACGAACACGGTCAGTTCACTAATATCCGGCGTCTGCAAGGCGCGCCTGCCTTTGTTGGTCTAACCCTTTCAGCCGGCAAGCCCATTCGCACCGCACTGATTGGGCTTTCCGAAGCTTACTCCATCGCGCCGTTGCGCCGCCTGGTCAGTTTGTTCAATTGCGAGGTGGTGCTGGAGGTCAATCTCCAGGATAACCTGAACGCGACAGCCCAACTGGATCGACTTCTCACGAGCGATGTTGAGTTATATGTCATTGGTGGGGGCGCAAATGGCGGGGCTCAAAAGTCACTCAAAGCGGCAATTGAAAACTTACGCCTGGTTTACCATCTGATTCCCCGGGCAGTTCGACCGCAAATTGTTTATTGCGGCAACCAGGAATTGGCAGAATACGCCCAAAGCGAGATTGAAGCCGGGCTCGACATGCACCTGTCGAGTAACATCCAGACCAATCCCGGTCAGGAAGACCCAACACTGGTTTGGAAGGCTATGCTGAAGGCTTTTGAACGTTTGCGACTTCAGCAGATCCCTGGCTTGGCAGAAGTTGTCAGTGATTTGCGAACGCACGTGATCCCCAGCGATTTTTCAGCTGGTAGAATGGTGCGTTTCCTTGAACGGAGCAGCGAGAATGGCAAAGGCGTACTGATGCTGCGGGTTGAGGCGGACACCGTAAGTGTGATCGCAGCACGAGATCAGAAACTCAACAGCATCAGCCATCATCTGGAAGTGAATAGTGCTGCCTTACAAACGGCAAAAGGGCTCTCCAGCCAACTGACAGATCTAAATAGCTTCGCGACTTATATTTTCAATCGTGCGCTTTTCCCGGATTACACTCCTGCCACCTTGGAAGATCTGAGTATTGAACATGCCTGGGCACGCGTACGTATCCGGGAGGCGTTGAGCGCGCTTCAAAAGTTGAATCCAGATTTCGGATACAACCCAAGCCTGGGCTTGATGCGTACATATGAACCAATCATCCTCTCGGGCTCTGGTATGAAGTTGGCTCTGCCTCACCAGGGCTTGTTGGTCGCGCTGGATGGCATCTTGCCGCATGGCATAACCACCGTCTTACAGGATGAACAGCAACTCCTGACAGCTCTCGGCAGCCTTGCACCTCAGGACCCATTGCTGCCTGTGCAGGTGATGGATGCGGAGGTGTTTACCAACCTGGCGACCATCATCAACGTGGATGCGCCAGCTTCTGAAGGGCAAAAAGTGCTCCAGATAGAAGTGAACGAAGGTGAACAAAACCCGCGGCTCTTTCATAAGATTCAAACGGGGGATCTCAAGCGAATTGAGACCCTTACGAATAACAAAACCGAACTTTACCTTGCACCCCACGACGAAAGTGATGTCGGCATGGGGATACCAGGACTGGGGGGCTGGGTGACGGTCTTGGAATCCAAGGTTGGAGTGGTCGTCGATGCCCGCGGAAGACCTTTGAGCTTGCCCGTGGATGAAACCGCACGCGCGGAAACGCTGCACAACTGGCTTTGGGAATTGGGAGGATAGATATGCGCAAAGTAATCATCCGATCCGGTCAGCCAGTTTATAAACAGGTCCGCCTCCCACAACCGGGCACGGTCCTGGTGCGTACAGGGCAGGAAGTGAAAGTGGGAGATGTGCTGGCTGAGGCGGTCATCCCGCAGGAGTTCCAGGTGTTCGATATCCTCAACCATCTTGGGATCAAACCGGGCAAGTTGGAGCAGCACCTAAAAAGACTAAATGGCGAAGTCATCAGAAAGGGTGATGTCATCGCTCAGAAACCAGGCCTCATCACCCGTATCTTCCGGGCTTCCCAGGATGGGCGGATTGTCTCCATGCGTGAAGGGCGGGTGACCCTGGCGATGGGAGAGCGAAAGCTGCAGGTTGTGGCACCGATTGCGGGTACGATCGTGGAACTGATTCCGGGTTTTGGCGCAGTCATCGGTCTGACAGGCAGCCTTATACAGGGAGTTTGGAGCAATGGCTTGAACGCCAGCGGAAATTTCACCCACTTAAAATTTGACTTCACGGATCCCCAACAGAGAAGCCTCCTGCCTGATCTGGAGGATAAAATTGTTTTCTCCGGAGCGCTCATAACTCCCGAGCGATTCCGCCTGATCGTGTCAAAAAAACCTGCTGGGATAATTTTGCCCTCACTGGTACCAGCAATAGTTGAAGAGGCCAAGGCAAGCCCTGTTGCAGTAATGAGCCTGAATGGGTTTGGAGATCAGGAAATTGACCCTGCCAGTCTTGGTTCACTGCAAAAGATGCAGGATCAGGAAGTGTTTCTGCTTTCTGAGGGGTTAGGTCAGCCGGCTGAGTTGGTATTACCCGGTGAAGGTGGGCAAACTTCAGCTCTTTTTGATGAGGAGATCAGCCTACAGGTGGGCAGTATGGTGCGGCTGATTGGGGAACCCTACCTGGGCAGTACCGGGCGGGTTGTCGAGCTGCCAGATCGTGCGGAGCGTTTTGCCAGCGGCCTGACGGCCAGAGTGGCGGTTGTGAAACGCGCGGATGACGAGCAAATTCGCGTACCAGTCACCAATCTCGTGCTTTTGGATGTGAACACTAAGGAGTAATTACTTCAAGGTATTGGGTGGAAACCCAGCCGATCACGCCAGTTGGCGCAACCACCTGATCCCAGTTTATTCCCTGGTTTGTTTCCTGGACACCCGTCAGCCAGATAATCTCATCAAAATTTACATATGCCAGAATGTAGGCTGTCGTCGATGGATCTTCGCGAATGACCAGGCCATTTGGGGCTGTCACACGGGCTGAAGTGTAGTTTGGCACGGTTGCAGTTGGCTCCGGGCTTGGGGTGGGTTCCGGGGTGGCAGTGGGGATGCTCGTGGCAGTGGCAGTTGGAGGCGGCGTGGTCGGTGTGGGGGGGATGGGTGTGGCAGTCGGAATTACAACCATGGTAGGTTCTGGATTCTGAGCTTGAATGGCAGTCTGTTCGCGTTGAATGATTTCGATCAGGCTGACTGTTGCCAAAGCTAGGATCAAAACGGCAATGAAAATTCCGAACGAATTTCGCGGTGGGAATCCCAATACCCAGGTGGTCAGAAACATAACCAACATCGCCAGGCCAAGCCTGGTCAGACCAACGATCAACAATGGTAAACTGCCGGCAGCAAAACCCACTGTAGCAGCTTGCCCTGCAGCCATGAACGGCATCAATATCAGGTATCCAACTAAAATCGAAGACAGTCTGGAAAGAGCTTCGTGATAAGTGAACCAGTAAGCAGTCAACGCAGAAGCAACGATCAGAATGACCCAAAACAGACCACCTTCAGTGATCCCAGAGAGGTCAATGCCAGAAAGAAGGCGATCTGACTGGATCGAAGCCACATCCCGAACGATCCAACCAGCCAGGAAAAAGCCTGCCAGCGTGATCACCAAACCCAATAATGCGTGCAAAAAATGCCTGGCTGAAGGCAAGGTGCCAGCGTACACCAGGCTTAGCAGTGGTTTTGCCATAGGGATAGCAATAATGCCAGCCAGGAAGACCAGGTTTGAACCGACCAAAGTTCCAATGACCAGCAGCAGCAAGCAAATCAAAAGCTGCCAATAGTACTGCATGCGCGGCAGAGCGTGACGCGCGATGTCACGGAGCAGGTCGTTTTTGTCGCGGGTGCTGGCGGTCTCGATGTACTGACGCAGCGAACGCCTCTGCCTTGGTGGAAGAGAATGGAGCCCATCTGGTTTGGTTTCGGTTGTAGGTATGCTCATTGTGCTATCCGGTTGTTCGAAGTGGTAAAAACTATCCATCTGTATAGTTGCACTATCCGTGCCTAAGCTGGTGTTTTTCTGCGGAAATCTCTGGAAGGATCCCGGCCAGAGTACACGTTGGGCTGCTCATCAAGAAAGTGTTGGACATGGTTTTTCCTCACTACCGCCTTGAGGTAGAATTGGGACATGTTCAATAAGAAAACGCTCCTCCCGCTGGTCCTGAGCTTGCTATTTATCTTCCTTTTTGCTTGCAACAATCAGGCTCAACCTACCGCGACAATGGAAGTGACCCAAACGCCTGTCGTTGAAGTGCCAACAGAAATCGTGCCAACAGAACCCCCAACAGCCACTCCAGTGGTTCAGTTGGACGCGGATATCCTGCTTTGGGCGCCGGAAAACGCGGATCAAGCCCTCACCGAACAACTTGAAGATGAATTGAGAGCCTACGCGGACACCAACGGGCACAGCTTTGCCATTACGAACTCTCTAAGCGCAGCTCAGCTTAGCCCGGATGTGCGGGTTGTGGTTAGTCTTGCCACACCTGGTGAGGTTGAAGCGCTGGCTTCGGTGCTGCCGCAGGTGCAGTTCCTGGCGTTGAATGCCCCGGGTCTGACTCCCACTGAAAACCTGAGCGTGGTTGTCACGGCCGAAGCCAGCCGCGATCAGCTGAGCTTCCTGGCGGGATACACCCTGGCGCTTGGCATACCCGATTTTCGTGTAGGCGTGCTCAGCCAGGCCGGCACATCGGAAGGGCAAACCACCCGCGACGCGTTTGTGACAGGCGCTCGCTTCCACTGTGGGCTCTGCAACGCCCGCTTTGCGCCCGTGGAATACTATCCTTTCACCGCCGAGGTAACCGACCCTGCTAACCCTGCCGATTGGCAGGCGGCTGTGGAGGCGCTCTTGGCGAAATCCGTAACCGGAATCTTTGTACAGCCTGAACTCAGCACACCCGAAATGATCGCCTACCTCAACAGCAAAAACATTACCCTGATCGGCGTTGAAGGGCAGCCCAATCTTGAAAGCATCCAGAAGTTGCTGGGAGTCCTCAGCGGGGGGATCGACCTGGAGCCGGCACTGGGGCAGTTACTGCTGGGAGAATCCGTTGGTGTGGTCAAAGCTGGGATTGAGCTGAAGCAGGTCAACCGCGACCTGTTCTCCGATGGGCGTATGATCCTTTTTGAACGCATCAAGCAGGATCTGCTGGATGGATACATCAAAACCCTGCCCTGATCTGATCGCTCTATTTAGTCCATTGCACGGCAAAACAATGCAATTTTTGACCCCCCTGGCTGCTTAACTGTTACAATAGATTTACACCAAAGCACGTTGTCATTTTCATACCTTGGCTAAGGAGGTACTGTATGCGTCCAAGCAAAAAATTGCTTCTTTTGCTCGTCCTCATCTTGCTCGCAGGTCTGACCGGGGTGGCAAATCCCGCCCGGAGTCAGGAAATTACCCAGGAAGAAAAGTTGGTTGTTTTTGAATCGGTTGGAAGTACTGCCTGATGGCATTGCGCGATCTCCGGTCCGGTGATCAATCAAATAGCTCAAGAGTACGCCAACCAACCCGTCGTAGTTGTTGATTACCATCTCGACATACTTCAAGAACCCCCACTTTTTGAACCTCCTCAAGCCCGTTGGGATGTAATCCAAGCATCCGTTCCCCCTGGTACAGATTTGGCTCTAACCTGGACGGTTGTTGATAGTGGCCGGCTCTATCATCGCGGCGCGGAAACAACCGAGGAAGCTTACAATGCATACACTGCGATGATCGATGACGCGCTGGCTCAACCGGCGACCGCTGAAATCACTGCTCATTGGTGGCAGGATGGCAGCAGCATCAAGATCAGAGCGGTGGTCACAAATAACAGCACGGTCACCCTCTCCGCGGAGAATAATGCCGGTGTTTACGGGATCGTCAAAGAGAATGGCGTGCTATACGAAACCCACACCACAGAGCATCCAGGTCTCAATGCTGCAAAAACTGCCATAACCAACCTTGCGCCTGGCGCGACTGACATGTTTGAAATTGAGGTGCCCGATATTGACCCCACCGATTGGGATAAGGTGGAGGTGATCGTGTTGGTCGATTATCAGACTGCTCCTGAGGCTCACTACGAACAGCTGCAGGCTGCCATTGCCACCCAGGCGCTTTATACTCAGCCCAAGTTCCATGCCTGGTTCCTTGATGAAGGCGAAACTTTCGTTCCAGAATTCACTTCGACTATCATGGGAAATCCGGGTTTGACCTGGAATGCGCTCAGCAACCAGGTTTGGTTGGAGGTCGAAGAAACCTCTGGATTAGTCGGCGATTCAATACTCCTGACCACCAATGGAGGCGTGATGAATCCCGGGTGGAATACGGCCGTTGTCACAATCACCGACAGCTCACACACGTATACCGCTGATGTTACCGTGAGTATTTACAAGGCAAGCCCAGGCGAAGTGATCAACCGGATCTATCTGCCTATCATGACACGTCCCTGATTAAGAAGGAGAATTCGTGAAACTAAACAAGAAAATGTCTGTTCTGCTCATGCTTGCAATCCTGGCGGGTCTGGTAGGTGCTTCGGCCCCCTCTGCGGTTATTGCCCAGGACCCTGGCCCAAAAATGTCGGTTTTCGAAATTGTGACCAGTCCCACTTGACCTTACTGTACGACTGCCGGTCAGGCAGTCGACCAATTGATCGGGGAATATGCTGCTTTTCCTATTGCCTTTATTGAATGGTGGAATGGCACCCCACAAAATCGAAAAGATATCCTGACAGAAAGTGGCGGAGGCCAATATGTGCCCGAAGCCATGATCGACAGTGCCCATGAAATTGAGACTGGTTTGGACGATGGCGTGCATGACATCTACAAAGGCATGATCGACCGTTCGCTTGTGAGAACCCCTACCGTTGCAATCACCGCCACCTATTCCCGCACGGTTAACACGGTCACCATCAAAGCAACTGTTACCAATTTGAGCACTATAACCCTCTCGGTCCAGAACAAGGCTGCGGTCCAGGCGATTGTTTACGAGGATTACCAGGCCTCCAAAACCGCCCATGCCGGCCGCGGCTCTGCCAAAACAGACATCTCCTACTTGCGTCCCGGTCGCTCGGAAACCTTCATGATCACGGTAAACCTCTCCAATGTCGTGGTTTATGACAACCTGCACTATATCGTGCTCGTTGATTACAAGACGACTGGAACGAAAGCAAATGGCGTTTATGATCAAATGCAAGCTGTGATTGCCGCACCTGGCGATGTGACCCCTCCAGTTGCTTTTACTGTCAGCCCTTCCTCATTTTCTTATACCCTCAAAACGGGCGACGCGACCATGCCAAGCGATGTGATCAACATCACTGGTGATTCCGGGCAAAGCTGGACCGCGAACGTCGATCACGATTTTGTGCTGATCAGTCCAACAGCGGGCTCAGTTCCTGGATCGATTGACCTCAGCATCGACAAGTCGAAGTTGGTTCTGGGCAACCAAAGTGCCATGATCCTGCTGACGGATGCCGCGGGGTTGTATGAAAGGGCGGTGCTTGTGACGGTCAATTTCTCGCTCTCCACCTTCAATGTGACGCCAACCTCGCTGACCTTCAACTTCAGTCCGGGAGATCCGGTGCCGTATGCCAGCGTTTTGCCCAAGGGTGATGCCGGGCAGACCTGGACTGCCAGCGCCAACCAGGACTGGGTTACGATGACGCCTGCCAGCGGTTTGATCAACCAGAGTTTCAAGGTGTCCGTCGATCCTGAAAAACTATCTCCCGGTTACCAGGAAGCCTATGTGACCGTCTCCGACGGCGGAGGTTACCAGTCCAAGCAGGTGAAAGTAAGGGTGACCTACAACATCGTGGTCGAAAACTTTATCTACCTCCCGATTGCCATAAAGTAATCACTTGAATCACAACCTCAAAGAGACTGGCAGAAATTGTCAGTCTTTTTGTTTATCTACATTCCAAAGAAAAGGAAGAGTGGGTCTGACTTCAATTATCCTGACCTCCGCATAGTTTGGTTGCCGAAATATCTTGACTCTTATCCCCACATCTGATAGACTCACACCTTGCGAAACGGGACTGATTGAAAAATCAGGCTTGCGCAAGCATGGCGGTTTTGATATACTTATTAGTCTTGACGCAGTTTAACAAAAGCATATCCAAGGGGCGCCGGCGTAGCTCAATGGTAGAGCAACCGCCTTGTAAGTGGTAGGTTATGGGTTCGATTCCCATCGTCGGCTCAGTTTACTCATTTGCGATTGTGGTCGAAGTTTTCGATCATAATCTCCAGCGGGTAAATGCAAGCGCCCTATGGAAAAATTGGACAGTTACCCAAGTGGACAACGGGGGCTGACTGTAAATCAGCTGGCTGGCGCCTTCGGAGGTTCGAATCCTTCACTGTCCATTAACCCGACCGCGAGGTCGGGCTGGCAAGGCCGCCCTCATAGCTCAGTTGGTAGAGCGCATTCTTGGTAAGAATGAGGTCATCGGTCCGAATCCGATTGAGGGCTTTTGCCGAAGATAGAAAAAAAGAAAATATAGAGTCATTATTTAAGGAGATAAGATGGCGAAACAAAAATTTGACCGCTCAAAGCCACATATGAACATCGGAACGATGGGTCATATTGACCATGGCAAAACTACCCTGACCGCTGCTATTACCAAAGTCCAGGCCTTTCGTGGCTTTGGTCAATTCCGCGCATATGACACAATTGACAATGCTCCGGAAGAAAAAGCTCGCGGTATTACCATCAACATTACCCATGTTGAATATGAGACCGCAAAGCGTCACTATGCTCATGTTGACATGCCCGGTCACCGTGACTACATCAAGAACATGATCACTGGTGCTGCCCAGGTCGATGGCGCCATCCTCGTGGTGAGTGCTCCTGACGGCCCAATGCCCCAGACTAACGAACACGTTCTCCTGGCTCACCAGGTGGAAGTTCCTGCCATCCTGGTATATCTAAACAAGACCGACCAGATGGACGATCCTGAACTGCTTGAGCTCGTCGAAATGGAAGTTCGCGAACTGCTGACCAAGAACGGTTTCCCCGGCGATGATGTACCGATCATCCGCGGTTCCGCCAAGGTCGCCCTCGACTCTGCCTCCACCGATCCCGACGCTCCTGAGTACAAGTCGATTGTTGAGCTGATGGATGCGGTTGACGCCTTCTTCGAGGAACCCATTCGTGACTACCAAAAAGATTTCATGATGCCTATCGAAGACGTCTTCTCGATCAAGGGTCGTGGTACTGTTGTGACCGGTCGTATCGAACGCGGTACTTTGAAACTGAACGATCCCGTTGAAATCGTTGGTCTGATGGACAAACCACTGCCCACCGTTGCTACCGGTATCGAAATGTTCCACAAACAGCTCGATCAGGGTATGGCTGGTGACAATGCTGGTATCCTGCTGCGCGGTATCGATCGCGAACAGGTCGAACGCGGTATGGTTTTGGCCAAACCCAAATCCATTACTCCTCATACCGATTTTGAGTGCTCTGTTTACATCCTCAAGCGCGAAGAGGGTGGTCGCCACAGTGCTTTCTTCACTGGCTACCGACCGCAGTTCTACATCCACACCACCGATGTTACTGGTGATGTGACCCTGCCCGAAGGCGTTGAGATGGTTCTCCCCGGTGACAACGTGAACGGTTTGAAAGTCAAACTGATCCAGAAAGTCGCTATCGAGGAAGGTTCCGAATTCGCTATCCGCGAAGGCGGTCTGACCGTCGGCGCTGGCAGGATCACCAAGATCATTGCCTAAGATAAGAATAAATGGAGGATACATGGCTGCCTCCGCGAGGGGCAGCCATGTTAACTAAAAATGGCATCTAAGAAAAAAGATATTCGTCCAGTCATTCACTTGGCTTGCACTGAGTGTAAAGAACGCAATTACACCACAGTAAAGAATCGTCGGAATGACCCAGGTCGTCTGGAAATCAGTAAATACTGTCCTCGCTGTCGTGCTCATAAGTTGCACCGTGAGGTCAAGTAGCTCTCAGCGATGGGAGTTTGCTTAGGTCAGTAGCTCAATTGGCAGAGCACCGCTCTCCAAAAGCGGGGGTTGTGGGTTCAATTCCTACCTGACCTGTTGAAATTTACCGACGCCGTAGGTCCTACGGCGTTGAGTTGTAAAGCAGGAGGCCTTGATGGCAAACAGTGAAAAACCGAACATTTTTCAGAGAATCAAACGCTGGTTCAAAGAAACCGCAGGTGAACTGCGCAAGGTTTCCTGGCCCACTCGTGAGGAAGCCATTGCTCTGACTCGCATCGTCCTGATTGTGACGATCATCATGTCAGCGATTTTGGGTATTCTCGATTTTATTTTTGCACGCCTGGTTGGGCTCCTGGTCAACATTTAGTAAGTTTGAAAGTGAAGTTGTGATGACTAAGAAGGAAGATGGATCCATGGAAGAAATGATTCCCAGCCTGCCCGAAGAAACTGAAGGCTTACCGGTTGAGGAGACCTCCAGTGATTCATTAAGCAAGTCTGCCAAACCTGCTGATGCTGATGCTCGTAACTGGTACGTGATCCATTGCTATTCAGGCTACGAGAACAAGGTGCGCAAGAACCTTGAGCAACGCATTGAAACCATGGCGATGAAGGACAAGATTTTTGATGTGGTCATCCCGACCCAGGAAGAAATCGAAGTCCGCGATGGCAAGCGCCGCACGGTTGAGCGCCACGTGTTCCCAGGTTACGTCCTGGTGAACATGGTCCTGGAAGAAGAATCATGGTTCGTGGTCCGCAACACCCCGGGCGTGACCGGTTTTGTGGGTATGGGCGATGAACCCACTCCGCTGCGTCCTGAAGAAGTGCAGTCTATTCTGCGCCGCATGGAAGACGAAGCCCCCACCTACCGCGTTACCTACAAACCTGGCGACCGCGTACGCATCGTGGATGGTCCCTTCAACGACTTCCGCGGCACGGTGGACGAAATTAACATGGAACGTTCGAAGATTCGCGTTATGGTGAACTTCTTCGGGCGTGAAACCCCTGTGGAACTTGACTTCCTGCAGGTAGAAAAGTCATAAACCGGAGCAATCCGGATATTTGTGGGAGGGCTAACGCCCGTTTGCACCACCAAGGAGAAATTAAGTGGCAAAGAAAGTAAAAGCACAACTTACACTGCAGATCAAAGCCGGCAAGGCTAATCCTGCACACCCCATCGGTCCCGCGCTGGCTCCGCATGGCGTCAACATTATGGCATTCTGCAAGGACTACAACGCGCGCACCGCTAACCAGGTCGGCGAGATCATCCCTGCTGCCATTACCATCTTCCAGGATGGTTCTTTCAAATTCGATCTGAAGTCGCCCCCAGCCGCTATGATGCTCAAAAAAGCTGCCGGGATTGAGAAAGGCTCTGCTACCCCCAACACAGCCAAAGTTGGCAAGGTCACCCGCTCTCAGCTTCGCGAAATCGCTTCGGCTAAATACAAAGATATGAATGCGAACGATATTGAAGCCGCGATGAAACAACTCGAAGGCACCGCCCGCAACATGGGCATTACCATCAGCGACTAACCAAACAGCAATTAGAGACAGTGGGAGGGCGTGAGCCCGATTGGACCACAAAGGAGTATGCATGTCTAAACACGGGAAAAATTTTGAAAACGCACTCAAGAAGCTTGAGGCTGATAAGATTTACAGTCCCAAGGAAGCGTTGGAATTAGTAAAAGAAATGAAATTTGCCAAATTCGATGAGACCGTTGAGGTCCATATTCGAACCAGCCTGGATCCCCGCCAGGCAGATCAGCAAATCCGCGACGTGGTCGTGCTGCCCAAGGGGCTTGGCAAGACCGTGCGTGTGTTGGTCTTCGCCCAGGGCGAAGCTGCTACAGCCGCTCGTGCCGCTGGCGCGGATTTCGTGGCTGAAACCGATGACGACATTGCTCGCATCCAGGGCGGTTACACTGACTTTGACGTTGCTGTCGGTACCACCGACATGATGGGCAAAGTTGGTCGCCTTGGTCGTGTGCTTGGTCCCCGCAACTTGATGCCGAACCCCAAAGCCGGTACAGTTGTGCAGCCCGGCGACATCGCGCATGCAATTGTTGCTGCCAAGGCTGGTCGTGTCGAGTTCCGCCTCGATAAAACCGCCAACATCCATGTTCCGCTGGGCAAGATTTCCTTCTCTGCGGAAGATTTGTATGTCAATATGGCCGCCCTCATGACTGCATTGCGCAAAGCGCGTCCAACTGGAGCCAAGGGTATATTCGTGCGCAAGGTAACACTTGCCTCAACGATGGGACCTGGTGTCAAGGTTGATGTAAATACAGCCTTCTCAATGGAGTCAGAAGCAGCCTAAAAGTTGCTTTTATTCCTGCCAGAGTGTGGTATACTGGCAGACTGAAAACTGAATACTGCTCTGCTTAAGAAAGCTGGTGCCGTAAACGGCTTAATTTCCCGCCGAGGTGGAGGTTCAAAGTCAGATCAAACTGATCCTGATGTCTATGAATCTCTTTCTGTGGGAAAACGGAAAGAGATTTTTTATTTTTGATTGGAAGGAGGTTGAAGTACATTGGCGTTTTCTAAAGAACACAAAGAAGTCATGGTTGACCAGTACCGCGAGTGGGTCGACAAAAGTAAGGCGATCTTCGTCTTGTCTTACAGCAAGATGCGCATGCCTGCCATCAATGATGCCCGTGCCAAACTGCGCGAGGCCGACGGACGGCTGCACGTCGTCAAAAACCGCTTGTTCACCCGCATTCTGGATGAAAAGGGCTACCATTTCGATCCCAAATTCTGGGAAGGTAACAACGTGGTCGTCTTCGCATTTGAAGATGCACCATCGGTGGCGAAAGCCCTGGCGGAATTGGTAAAAGGCAACGAGACCTTCGCTGTTCGTGGTGGTTACCTCGATAAAGCTGGTCTGACTGTCAAACAGGTCGCTTCATTATCTGACCTGCCCACCCTGCCCGTCATGCGCGCGACATTGCTCGGCACCATTTTGGCGCCTGCCAGCAAACTGGTGCGCACCCTGGCCGAACCTGCACGTGGTTTGGCTGCGGTTATCAAAGCGAATTCAGAAAAGCAGCCTGCGGCTGCATAAGAGTGCTCGTTTTTTAGCGAGAAGTTGATATAGATAAAATAAAACAAAAGGAATAAATAGGAGTAAAAATGGCTGATCTAGAAAAAATCGTTGAGGAACTGAGCAAACTCTCTGTGTTGGAAGCTGCTGACCTCGTCAAACTGTTGGAAGAAAAATGGGGCGTTTCCGCCGCTGCACCTGTCGCTATGGCTGCTGGTCCTGTGGCTGCCGCCGCTGTTGAAGAAGTTGAAGAAAAGACCGAGTTCGATGTTGTCATCAAAGCTGCTGGTCCTAAGAAAATCGAAGTCATCAAAGTCATCCGCCAGCTCACTTCCTTGGGTCTGGTTGAAGCCAAGAATATGGCCGAAACCGCCGACGCCAAGGTCCTCGAAGCTGTTGGTAAAGACGTTGCCAATGACGCCGCTGCCAAACTCAAAGAAGCCGGCGCCGAAGTCGTCGTTCTTTAGTCTTTCAGCAATTAGTCATGCAACAAAAAACCGCTCCTGCTGGAGCGGTTTTTTTCTTAATACCACCCTATATAATTCTCTCTCGAGGTCCGCAACGCTGGGATGATTAATCAGGCGTCGTCTTTTTATTCATGTGCCATGGTTCGGCGGAGGAATACCCACGCCAAGACGAACAAAACAACACCAAAAATTGTCAGGTTTACCAGGGAAGGCAGCTGGATTTGCATGCCTCTCAACATGACATTTTGCATCATTTGGGTGCCATAGGTTGCTGGTAACAAGTAAGAAATATACCGTACTGGAAATAGCAGGTAGCGCAGGTCCAGAAAGAATCCGCTAAAGAAAACACTGAAAAGCAGAGCAATCATAGAAAGCTGGACCGATTGGGTTTCGGTTTGCGATAAGAAGGAAATGATAAAACCAATGCCTAATGAGGCAAAGAGTAACAAGACTACGATGATTAGCATATCCATCCAGGAACCGAGCATGGTTGAATTCAGACCAAACCGAACTGCCAGGATCAATATGGCAGCGATTAATAAGCCAATAAACATGTACGAGAAATATTTGCTGAAGAGAATTTCAATTGGTTTAAGTGGGGAAACACGAAAAAGCTCCATCGTGCCTGCTCTGCGCTCGCGTACCAGCGAAAGGGAGGAGAGGGTGATGGTCATGTGTTGCAGGAGCAACACAATCACACCAGGGATAAAGAAACTGGTGGGGCTGACCTCGGTTTGGGAAACTGTCTGGGTTTTTGAGACGAAAGGGCGGGTGAGTATTGCGGGAGAAATTGAAGTAAAACTTTCCAGCTGTTGTTGAAGATTGAGCAATTTCTCTTCTTCTTCCTGGAGAGCCGCAATTTCCTGGTCGTAATTATCCTGTCCTTCTTGAAAGTCTTGTGAAATGGCGGGGTTGTCCCGAGTAGCTTGAAGGGTGTTCAGGATGTCTGTCTCGCCCTGGTCCTCACCACCAAAAGTCTGGTTCACGCCCTGGAGCAAGCTGGCGCTGGCTCCCACGGCAAGCTGCAGCGTTGAGAGGTTTCCACGCACTGCTCGTTGATGGCGCTGGGCCGAAATCACATCTCCCTGTTCTAACATGACCCGGGCGTTTCGTGTATTTTCAAGAGAATTTTCAACCAGTGGCGCGATGTTTTCTGCTTCGGTTTGACCTTCTTCGGCAACGGACTGTACTAGCTGCCGATTAATGGTATCCGCGAGGAAAGACCCCATATATTCCATGTAGGCGACCTGGTTTGGGTCAATCTGGTTGTGAAAAATTTGAATGCTAGCCTGTTGATTCGAGCGGATAGTCTCATAGACGTTATTCGGTATAACTACGCCTAAATCAATAGCACGACGGTTTAAATTACTTATCATGAGATCGAAATTATCGGTTGTACCCACAAGATCAATCACATAATCAAGTTCCAACGCTTTGCTTTTTATTTGTTCATTAAACGGGTTATCCTGCTGAAGGACAAACATGGTGCGCTCAGGTACACGCTGGTTTGTATAACCGATACCGAAGAGCAACAAGATCAGGAATGGACCCAAAATTAAGGTCAGGATCAGCTTCGGTTGGCGCAACACCTCAACCAGCTCTTTGGAAAGGAATGAAAAGATGCGAACCAGGAAAGAACTAATACCTCTCATGCCGGATCTCCCGTGTTTTGTGTAGATGTCGTGTTGTTTGCGCGGTAATCTTCGATCAGTTTCACAAAAACATCATCGTAAGGAGGCAGGTATTCTTCAATTGAGGACAACTCCAGTCCGTTCGATTTAAACCAATCAATGACCTGGGGTAGAGCAGTGCTGGCTTCGTCCACAATAAGGCGCAGAGTACCATCAACCAGATAAGCCAATTCACCCTGGATGAAAGATAATTCTTCCAGCTCGCGAGTTTGTGTATCTGAGAGCGGGGTAAGGGTGCGCAAATCCAGGACGTCACCCCCGAAAGCGGATTTGATGAGATCCTCTGGTGTTTTAAGGAACAGCATCTTGCCGTCTGACATCACCCCAACCAAATCGCAGTAAGTGGCTTCGTTGACATATTGTGTGGTGATGACCAGCGTTTTTCCCTGATCGCGCAATTCAACGAAGTGGTCCCAAAACTTGCGTCGTAATATGGGATCGATACCCGCAGTAGGCTCGTCAAGGAATATCAAGTCAGGGTCATGGATCAATGAGGCGGCAAGAGCGAGTCGACGTAACATTCCGCCTGAAATATTCTTTGCGAGCTTCTTCGAATCCCCATCAAGTTCCACAAACTTCAGGAGATTCTTTATCCGCCTGGAACGACGCCAGGGACCAAGACCGTAGATTGCGGCAGCAAAGTTTAGGTTCTCGCGAATGGAAAGATCCGGGTATAGGACGAAATTTTGGGTCATATAACCAATCTTTTCACGTTCAGGTTGCGTGAAAGATTGAGGGTCAGAGTTCAAGACGCGGATTTGACCCTTGGAAGGGTGGTAAATGCCTGTCATTAACCGCACTGTTGAGGTTTTACCGGAGCCACTGGGTCCGATGAGCCCAATGATCTTTCCCTTCGGAAATTTGAAGGTCAAGTCATCGGCTGCATTCTGCCCGCCGAACGTTTTGGTCACACCATCGAGACTGATGACCATGTCAGTCATGCTCAAATCGGTGAAAGAAAGATTATCTGCCATAAAAATACCCTCTTGCACATTGAAAAGTAATAACGCCTAAATGATAATTGAATATCACCAAATTACATAAAAAGCATATAAGGTAACAATGATTTCCTTACTCTCTCAGTGAATGCTTTGAGTCGACAGGTGGTCAAGTCGTCGGTCTTTAGTCTTTCAGCAAACAAATGCCCCTTTCGAGGGGGTTTTTTGTTTAACTTCCCTGAAGCTTCAAAAAGAGACGAGAGCAACTAGTGAAAATTGGAACAAATACTTATCTTCAAACGTCGAATTAATAGAACTCCAACATCCAATACTTGCAGTACCAAAAAGAGGTTTGTCATGAAGAAGTATGCATTCTTGTCTTGCCTGATAATGGTCAGTCTTATCCTGGCTGCCTGCCAGATGGTAATTCCAAACCCAACCGTACCAGCTGTTGAGAAGGAGGATCTAGGGCAGCAAGCCACCCTTGAGTCGCTCCTGACCCAACAAGCTGCAACAATCGAGAGCCTGAGCACGCTGGTAGCGCCAACGGCATCTCCCGTGCCTGCCGAGACCGAGGTGCCCCCCGAACCTACCGCTATCCCGGAGGTTACCGTCATCCCCGTTTTTACCGGAGAGTTCATCGTGATCGAATCGGGCGGTTTGGTCTTTAAATTGCCCTTTGAGGTGGCACCAAACGCGGAAGTCACAACCGTCCTGCCAGATGATCCAAACGAAGGCTGGCCGGAGTTTGCGCTGCCTGCCCGGCGAATGGTCAGCTTTTCGGGATATGGCATTCAAGATCATTTCCACACCCCGGTGATCTACGTTTACGCCATCGACAAACTCATCCAGGGCGGTCAGGTAGGCGCGAGCAAAGCCACGGAGCTTCAGGCGCTGCTTAGTGATCCAACGTTCGATCTCCAATCAGCGGAACGCCTGCCTTTCCTGCCACCATTCAACGCAGCCCAGGTTTTCCATGTGTTGGAACAGCGGCTGGATTCAGAGCACAACAGCGGCATTCGCTACCTGACGCTCTATTCGCAAGGGATTGTGGGTGTGGATAATTACAATATTTTCTACACTTACCAGGGCATCAGCGCTGACGGAAGGTATTACATCGCTGCCGTCTTACCCATTAACAGCACATTGCTTTCTAGTGTCCAGTTGACACAGGCAGAACTTGAAACCATAGCTGCGGATTATCCCGCCTACATTACCAGCATGATCGATCTGATTAAAGCGGATAACGGCGCCAGCCTGATCCCAACGCTGGCAGCCCTGGACGCTATGATGATGTCATTGTTCAGCCAGGATTAATCCCGAAACGCATGAGAGTCAGGCAACAACTGCTTGGCTCTTATCTTTGTTGGGTGTAACGGAAGGGGACGGCATCTCAAGATCGCAGGAAAAATTCCTGCAGGATCGGGGAGATTATCGCGGGTTCGACCGAGTGGGTTTGCCCTTCAAGGATTTGTGATTCTGCCCGGGGAATGACCTGGGTGAAAGTCGTCATGATGGCAGCAGCAGTCTTGAAGCTTATGGTTCCCGCCAGCATCAAAACGGGCATGGGAAGGTTCGCCGCTTGGTTTTGCAGGAAGGCTTTGGATGCCTTTTGGATCTCAGCTTCATAAACGATGGTACCTGCCATGTCGATGATGGTTTGACCATGCTCTGAAGCAAGCGTGTCTTTGATCAGCTGCTCATCCATGCCCACAAAACGCATAAATCGTTTTACCACCGCCAGGTTTTCGCCCTTTGCAACCTGTTTACCAATTTGACGGATCAACAGATTTGTCATTGTTCTTTCCAGCCAGCCACCGCCCAGCGGGGGTTCGTAGGCAGCTACCTTAAGCACTTTGCCGGGGAATTGCGCCGCCGTAAAAAGCGCCAATGCCGCGCCTGCCGAATGACCGTATAGATACGCTTTTCCTCCATTATGGTCGATCAGGGCTGCCAGGTCCTGGATCTCTTTTTCTATCGAGTAAGGAGGGATGTCGCCGCTTTGACCTCGCCCGCGCCGGTCGTAGGTGAGGACGGTGAAGTGCTCTTGGAGAAATGGAACCATCTCGCCCGGGACGCCAAAGTTGTGGGTGTTGAGCGCGCCGGTGACGATGATCAGCAGCGGTCCGCTGCCGGTTATTTCGTACGCGATGGGAGTGTTGTCTTGTGAGTGGATGATGTTCATAGCTTGATTGTAACTGGTTGGTGTTTAGCAGCGTTTTTTTGTAAAGATTTTCGATCTATAAGGTTTGCATTCTGAGCCTTTCCTGCGTAGAAATCATAAGACTGGTGACAATGTTAAGATCCTTCGCAACAGATGCTCAGGATGACAAGTGCAGAGGGTCTCAGGATGACAAGTGCAGAGGGTCTCAGAATGACAAGTGCAGAGGATGCTCAGGATGACAAGTGCAGAGGATGCTCAGGATGACAAGTGCAGAGGGTCTCAGAATGACAAGTGCAGAGGGTGCTCAGGATGACAAGTGCAGAGGATACTCAGGATGACGAACAAAAAAGCTGAGCCTGGAAGCGTGGCTCAGCTTGTCCCCTAATTCTTATGCTTACTGGTCTAATTGGCGGATGACCAGGACAACTTTTCCCTGTACCTCAACAATACTGGGATCATCGATGAGGATTGGTTTCATGGTTGGGTTGGCAGGCTGCAAGCGCACGTGCCCGTTTTCGAGATAGAAATATTTAAGTGTAGTTTCATCGCGATCATTCAGCCAGATCGCCACCATCTCACCGTTGCGAGCCTGGTTTGTTTTCTTCATCACCACAATGTCGCCGTCGTTGACCATTGCGTCGATCATCGAATCCCCATGCACGCGCAACGCATAAAGATCCTCCAAGCGGTCGCCTGCGGGCAGCAGACTTCGCGCGACGTCAATCCCGGAATCGGGATCATAATAGCTAAAGTCAGAAGCTGGCACGGGCATTGGCTCGCCTGCAACGATGTTGCCAACCAGTGGGACGGTAATGAGCGTTTCAGCGAGGCTTGTTACCGCGGTCTTTACATTCTGTAGCAAGCTGCCATTGCCGGTTTTGAGCAGGTTGATGCCACGCGACACGTTACTTTCACGCTCGATGTAATTCATCTCTTCAAGTTGATTGAGGTAGTAATTGACCACCGAGGTCGAACTAATCTGAGTGTGGTCGCCGATCTCGCGGATGGAGGGGGGATAGCCGTGATCGGACAGGAAGGTTTCCAGGAAGGCCAATATCTTCTTATGTCTTGGACTGAGTCCGTTACGTTTTCTTGCCATTATTGCCTGCCTTTCTCTCTTGATCCTTTTCAATAGAATAATAACAGAACAAATGTTCAGTGTCAAGTGTCTTGGAACGGTATTTGCAACATGTTTAAGGTATAGATCGAAGGTTGACCTTAAGGAGATTAGGATGAACCCCAAAAATGTAATCATCCGGGCCAGTTTTCTGGCTCTGGCTTTAATGCTGTTCACGCTGGCAGCACAGCCTGTGGTGGGGGCGGGCACTCGACCTTTTCCGGCACCAACGCTTGATTCCTCAGAAATTAAGTTTGCCTTAACCAGCACAGAGACGGGCTGGCTTCGTTTCGGTGATCGCTTGTTTCACACGGAAAATATGGGTACTGATTGGCGGGATATTACCCCGCCTCTGGATCAGTCCGAAACATTGGTGGATGGCTATTTCGTGGATTCAAGCCAAGCGGTGACCCTTGCAGTAAGTTCAAGTGGGGTGCAATGGCAGTTAAAGCTGCTGAAAACAGGTGATTCGGGCTTGTCGTGGCAGGCGATACCTGTCATTCTTCCGAACCACGCGCAAGACTTTGAAAATGCACCCTTTGGGGATGCGTTTATTCAATGGCAAAATAGCGACAGCGGCTGGATCCTGATCAAACAGGCAACTTCCAGAAATTTTAGCGTGGGCATTTTGCTGCGAACCAATGACGGCGGGCAATCCTGGGCAGTGTCTGAACCACCCGCGGCCGAAGAGTTTGTTTTTTTGGATGAAGAACTGGGCTTCATGCTCGACCCCACGGACCCAACCCGGCTTTATCAAACGCAGGACGGAGGCTTGAGCTGGCAGAACATACAACCGTTGGCAGCCCAATCTGACTTGGGTGAGGTGGAACGCGTAGGATTGCCAACAGAATGGCAGGCTGGCGAGCTGCTCCTGCCTGTGTGGGTCAAACACAGGGCATCCGAGTCTGAGTTGGTTTTCCTGGCAGCACAAAGCGGTGCGCAGAACTGGGTTGAAGGAACAGCCCGGGTGCAAACGACAGGCACCATCAATATGCAATCCTTGCTGGATACCTTCGGAGCGGATTTGAATTTTTCTAAGCTCAGCAGCTTTAAAGGCAAAAGCCTGTGGCTCGGGTTAAGCGGCAGCAATTGCGAAAAAGGCGAACTGCTAAACAATTGGGATTTGCCTCTTAGCAGCGGAATCTGCACGAACGAGTTCATCCTGCTCTCATCTCAGGATGCTGGTGCGCATTGGCAAACGGTTAACCTCCCTTCTGTTGTCTCAACCACAGCGACCAACACCATCCAGGAAGGGGTATTCCAAAACATGTTGGAGGTTGACGAAAGACTCAACACTGTCCAATGGGTCCAGATCTACCAGGGGCAGGGCTTTGACGCCTGCGAAATTCCGTCGCTTTCCAAGCTGCAAGCCTGGTTCAACAGCAGCCCCTACAAGGCCGTGAACCTTTACATTGGCGGAATTTCGCGCTACTGCGACAATAACGCTCTGACTGCCGCTTACTTGCAGCAGATGTTCAACCAAGGCTGGCGCTTCATCCCGACCTGGGTTGGTCCCCAGGCTCCGTGCACGAACTTTAATCATCGCTTTTCATGGGATCCCGATGAAGCTTATGCTGAAGGCGTCGATAATGCCAACCAGGCTCGGGCTAGGTTACTTCAGCTTGGGCTCACCAATCCAGATGGAACGGGAAGCATCGTTTACGACGACCTGGAGTACTTCACCTATTCGGCCAACTGTTCCGCCGCTGCCAGGGCATACGTGCAGGGGTGGAACACCCGCTTGCAGCAGCTCGGAATCATCTCAGGATTGTATGCCAGCTCCTATAACCTGGATCAAAATGAGATCTATAACCTTCAACCCCCGCCATATGCAGCCTGGATTGCGGAGTGGTATCACGATCCGGGATATCGTCCGGATGTGACCGTCTGGGATGTTGATTGGCTGGATGACATGTACTGGTCAAATCACCAGCGCGTTTATCAGTATTCCGGCGGGCATAACGAAACCTGGGGCGGCGTAACGATCAATGTCGACAGTAACGTTCTGGATGGGATTGTGGCAGCCCCTTATGGCGCTGATTTGACCGCGCCTGTCACCGGTTATAATGCGGCTGGGACGATTGGGATCACCCCTTGGTACAAAACCCCTGTGACGGTGACCTTAACTGCCACGGATAACTCTGTGGGAGTCAAACGCACGTACTATCGCATCAACACAGGATCCTGGCAGATTTACACAGCGCCTTTTTCGGTCAGCGGAAGCGGGCAAAAAACGATTAATTACATGAGTGTGGACCAAGTCAACAACTGGGAATCGATGAAAACCTCCAGTTTCTATGTGGACAGCGAACCTCCGGTGAACCCACACGTTACAAATCCTGGTTGCCAGGCGTGGAATGGGGTGCCGCAGGCCTGGTGCAATAACCCATGGTTTACCTGGGCAGGAGCATATGACCTTGGTGTGGGGCTAAACCCCACCGACACCTATGAGGTTTACTGGGGCACAATTAAGAACGCCACCAGCGGAACGCGCACCTCAGCTACGCAACTAAACCCGCCGGCCATCCCCACTGGCGTACCCTATTACCTGCGCATCCGCACCCAGGATAAGCATGGGTTGTGGAGCGCCTGGCAAACCATCTACACCCTAATATACGATTACCGTTTCACGCATCAGCTTTGGCTCCCTAGGGTGGCAAAGTAGCCCATTTTGCTGCAATGCCAGGCAGACAAGTTCTTTCAATAGCGTAACCCACCGTGGACACCCTCACGCCAACTACTGCGGGTGGTTTATAATCACTGCGCGTTGAATAGCATCGGAGTGAATGTGAAAATCAAGAATTTTTTCAAACAGTTGGATTTCAGCTGGCGGTCAATCAGCGACTACCTCCTGATCATTTTGGGAAGTTTGGTGCAGGCATTGGCACTGCGCACCTTCCTCATACCGGCGCAACTGGTCGGCGGGGGAATTAGCGGTATCGCCCAATTGCTTCACTATGTTTGGCAAACGCCGGTTGGTTTGATCACCCTGCTAGGAAACATCCCACTTTTCATCATTGGCTGGCGTTACCTCGGTGGGCCGCGTTTCGCCATTCGCACTATCCTTTCTGTTGTTTCATTTACCATTTTCGCGGACATCCTGATTGAGCTGACCGGGCAAGCTCCGATCACGGATGACATTTTGCTCAATTCACTCTATGGCGGACTCCTGCTGGGTATTGGCCTGGGTTTGGTCTACCTGGGGCGCGGCACCAGTGGTGGGACTGACATCCTTGGGCGTCTCTTAAACCAACGCCTGGGCATGTCGATTTCCCTGGCGTACATGCTCACCGACTCGTTCGCGGTCTTGCTGGCTGGTTTCTTCTTTGGCTGGGATAAATCTCTCTACGGCTTGATCATGATCTACCTCAGCGGTGTAGCCGCGGACATGGTCTCGCAGGGTACCAACGTCATTCGTGAAGCGATGATCATCACCGATGAGACCGAAAAAGTTGTGGCTGCCATTACCGATGAACTTGGTCGAGGCACCACGATCATTAACGCCAAAGGCGGCTACACGATGAAGGATCGTCCGGTTGTTTTTTGCGTGGTGACAGCGGGGGAGGTCATCCGGTTGAAGACGATCGTGCACGATGCCGACCCGGACGCCTTCATGGTGGTGGGGCACGCCAACGAGGCTTTGGGCGAGGGATTCAAGCCGCTGAAGGAATAGACTTAGGCCTCTTTACGAAGCAGGGTATGGCGATCTGGTTTTAACGACACGATTGTGCCGGGCTCTTGCGGAGCACCCCAGCGCTGAAAGCGCGTGTGGGCTGCCCGAGCACAGCTTGTCGCCGCTGCCGTCCAACCCCAACCGCAGATTTTCGGTCAAACGCCTTGCAAGGTTCCATAGGGAGGCTTCGCACTGAGGATACCGACGAGCACAAGAGAAGGGGGATCACTTCCGGTAGATGAGGGTTACCTTGATCTTTCACGAATCTTGACCCTGGTTAATGAGAATCGTGCTATATAAAGTTTAGCGGATCCTGTAAACACCTAAAAAGAGTTATAATAGTTTTATTCACCATCTGTCTTTTTTTGAAAGGGGTCGGTCATGTTCAAGAAACGAAGGAAGATAATTAACATAGTTCTTCTCATCACCGTTTTTATTTCCTTATTTCAAATCAAACAACCTGGTAATGTCGTTCAAGCGCAAAGCACTTCTTTTTCTGTATCCGGTCGGGTAACAGATGGATATGGGAATGGGTTAGCTGGTGTAAGAGTATTTGCAGATTCAAAGTATAAAACGTTTCTTCCCATGATCAGCAGCCCTGCTTCAACAATGAATCGTGATACCCAACCAAAATCAGATATCCAATTCTTCTATGAAGCTGTAACCGATGTGGATGGGTATTATTCGATTGACGGTATCCCGGTTGGAACTTATATACTGCAAGTTGATTTGCCCGGTGTCACATTCAATCCAGAGAAACGCGAGATAAATGCAGAGACGACTGGCAGCCAGGATTTTGATCTGTATATATCTGATCCTATCATTACACCTGAAACAGTTGTCCTGACTGACTTATCCAATCAATATTTGGATGGGACAACGTATGACGGTGAAACTTTCAATTTCTCTCAAATGACTTCAGAACTCGAGCAGGTAGATGTGGGCGATATTATTGTCAGCGATGTTTCTTCTGCGGACCCCGATGGATATTTTAGAAAAGTGTCTGGTCTTGCTCCCCAGGCTTCTGGTGTTCTACTCACAACCATTCCAGCCACTCTTGAGGAATCTATTCAGGATGGCTCTGCTTTTCTGATGGAGACTATGCAGCCTACCCAAGTTCAATCAATCAGGGCATTGGATGGTGTTTCTATGCTTGAATCGGATTTCAATTCGCCATTGACATTTTATTTTGAGGTAAATAATGTTGTCTTATACGATGACGATGGAGACCCTGCAACAACCTATGATCAGATCAAGGCAGATGGTTCTATCGAATTTGAAATGGATTTTGTTTTCTATTTGGACATGCAGGGTTTTCAGGTTCAGCGTTTTTCAATGACTAATGAAAACACTCTGAGAGATACCCTTGAAATTTATGCAGAAATAGAGTTATTAAGCTTGGAAGAAGAAGCGATTCTTTCTGAGATGTATTTTTCACCGATCACTTTCATGATTGGTCCAGTTCCAATCGTCTTTGTTCCAAAGCTGGATCTTGTGGTTGGGGTGGATGGCAGCGTCAAAGTCGGGATATCAACTGAAGTTTCCCATGTATTTTCCATGAAAGCTGGTGTTCAATATCGTTATTCATCCGGCTGGAGTCCGATTTCAGAAATTTCAAGCACCTATACATTCATACCACCCCATTTGACATTTGAGATGACCTTAAAAGGGTACTTTGGTGCTCGTTTTAATTTATTTCTTTATGGTGTTGCGGGTCCATTTGTTAAAATAACACCCTACCTTGAAATCAAGGTGGAACCGTTTGAAACCCCTTGGTGGACTTTATATGGTGGGATAGATGTGCCCGTTGGGTTTAAGGCGCACGATGTGCTCGAGAAATTGTTAGACCTGGAAGATTACGAAGTTTATGCAATCGGCTTAAAACAGGTCATTGCCCAGGCTCAAGTTGTAGATCCCGGTGAAATGGTCTTCGTCCCTGCCGGCGAATTCCAAATGGGCTGTGACCCGGCGCACAACGGTGGGTACTACTGCCCTTCATCCGAACTACCTCTGCATGTGGTCAACCTGGATGCGTATTACATAGATACTACAGAGGTGACCAACGCCCAATATGCGCAATGCATGGCGGCGGGTGCCTGCGACCCGCCAAATGACTATTCGTCATGGACTCGTACATCCTACTATGACAACCCCGAATTTTCCAACTACCCGGTCATTTATGTGGACTGGTATGATGCCGAAGATTACTGCGCCTGGGCAGGCAAGCAACTCCCCACCGAAGCCCAGTGGGAGAAAGCCGCGCGTGGAACCAGCCCAAGAGCTTACCCCTGGGGAGATGGAGAGCCCAGCTGCAGCCTGGCAAATTCTTATAACAATCCCACAGGTAGTTATTGCGTCGGGGATACCAGCGCGGTGGGCAGTTACCCGGCTGGTGCCAGCCCATATGGCGCGCTGGACATGGCAGGCAACGTGTGGGAATGGGTGAGTGACTGGTGGTCTGAGACCTATTATTCAAGCTCTCCCTATTCGAATCCACAAGGTCCAGTGAGTGGCACTTACAAGGTGCTGCGCGGTGGGAGTTGGTACCGTACTTGGGACGACGATTGGTTCGGCTTGCGTACGGCAGTCCGCCTCATCGGCAACCCAGACGGCGGCAGCGTCTTCGATATCGGGTTTCGTTGTGCTTCCTCTTTGGGCAACTGAAATTCTGAACTTCTGGCTTCTGAAATTCTGATGGGGGGTGTGGGGGGCAATCCCCCCACAAGGTACGTTTAAAGTGAAAACATATAAAAACCTATTTCCCCAAATTACTACTTTTGAAAACCTGTACCTGGCTTACCGCCAAGCCAGGAAAGGCAAACGCACAAAAGCGCCAGTGGCGGATTTCGAGCTCAATTTTGAATTACACCTCTTAAGCCTGCAGGAGGTATTACTTTCCCTAACGTATAAGCCAGGACCTTATCGCAATTTTATAATCTTCGAACCCAAAAGACGTCTGGTGAGCGCGGCGCCTTTCCGCGACAGGGTGGTACACCATGCCCTGTGCAGAGTTATTGAACCCATCTGGGAAGCGCGTTTTCATTCACACAGTTATGCCTGCCGTGTGGGGAAAGGAACCCATGCCGCTGTTGACAAGGCTCACCAATGGGTGCGTCGTTATCCCTATGTATTTCACGGCGATATCGTCAAATATTTTCCCTCAATTGATCATCAAATTCTAATGGGGTTAATCACAAAGAAGATACGAGACCCAAAAGTGATTTGGCTAGCACAAACCATTCTTGACACAGGAAAAGATATCCAACCTCAAGAACAGCCCGTATTGTATTTCCCGGGGTATGACCTTTTTGCTGCCCTGAGACCGAGAGGTCTCCCAATTGGCAACCTGACCAGCCAGTTTTGGGCGAATGTGTACTTGAACGAACTGGACACCTTTGTTGCGCAAGAGCTGAAATGCCATGCTTATCTGCGCTATATGGATGATTTTCTTCTTTTTTCGGAAAGTAAAGCAGAATTGATTGCTTGGAAGATAGCAATCAGAAGTTTTCTGGGAGAACATTTGCGATTGTCTATGCATGAAAACAAAAGTGTAGTCATCCCCACGCGGACGGGATTAGATTTTTGTGGATTCGTGCTTTTCCCAGAAAAACGAAAGTTGCGCAGAACAAGTATCACGCGTTTTCTCAAGCGCTTTAAGATGCAACGCAGTCTTTACTCTCAAGGTCAGATGTCGTTAGATGAGGTGACCACGTCCGTAAAAAGCTGGATAGCGCATGCTGCGCATGCAGACAGCTGGCATTTACGCAGCAAGATATTCAGAGAGCATCCGTTGTTGGTTACATGATAGAAAAACCCAGAACGCAATCCCCTATTTTTGTGAAAACTTATGATTTTTTACTATGGTTGATCCCGTTAACCCTGAAATATCCAAAATCTCAAAGGTTCCTCCTGGCAGAGAAAACAAGCCAGATAGCTCTGGATTTCTACAACCTGATTCTGGAAGGAGCACTCAAACGATCAAATGAGGTTGGTTTTATTGTCGATGCGGATTTACTTTTGACCACGCTCCGTCTTTATTCACGCTTGGGTTTTGATCTGAAATGCATCAGCATGAGCCAGTATGAGTTTGCCTCTAGGAGTCTCGACGAAATTGGCAGACTGTTGGGGGGTTGGAAAAGGCGAAGCCAAAAACAACCGGTATAATTCTGTAGCAGTTTTTATTGAAATAGGAACTGTGGGGAACAGCCGTAAAGGTGATGCGCGGCGGAAGTTGGAACAACAATTGGAACAACTTGCGAACGGCAAACCGCAACAACAACAATCCTGACAATCACAACAACAACATCGGTTTTCGTTGTGCATCCTCCCCAACCAGGTTCCTCAAAAGCAAGGTGCAAGCTTTCTATGGAAGGCTGCTGACGCTGAGAGTGAATATGCCAGGCTGTTTCCCGGTTGACATTAGTCAGCCAAATAGGAAGGGTCTCATCGGGTGTGGTAAGCAAGGGCTGAAGCTCCCGATGAGATCAACGTTGGGAGCGAAGCGTGGCGATCTGCAGTAGTCCTGGTAGGGCGAGCTTGGAAGCACTGCATATCTCATCATGCGCGAACCTTATTATGCTTCCAACCCGCCATCAATAAAATTTCAATAGTCACATCATGTCAATGACCTAACACTCAACGGCGAATTGAGGGCACGATACGAATATCCATCATTTTTTTCACAGTGCCCTCAATTTCGCCCTACGATTAACCATGCCCGGGAAGCAGGGTATGGCGATTTGCTCCTAAACCCGCCGTCGCACCGAGACGGTTGGCGCGATTAAGCCTCACACCCCCAGAAACGCATCCAATTCTTCCGGTTTACACCCAAGTTTCAGCGCCATTTTCTCGCGCAGGGCGTCATCGGGTGAGAGATTGGCATAGGACTCCAAGAACACAGAAAGCATCATGTTGCAATCGGCGGCTTCGTGCGCGATGTTCTGCTTGCGCAGGCGATCATTGTTCCGGATCCAGCCCGGTTTGCGCGAAACAATCTCATCGGCATCCAACCCCAATGAGGCAAAACGCGAAAACAACTCCATCTCCTCGTTGGTCAAGCCCGCCCCTTCCACCTCAGCATATGCTTCAGCCAGCTCACCAACCTCAGAGAGGAAGAACAAAAGCGCGCTCTTTTGGTCAGCCCACTGTAATCCACGCGCGGTGTAATATGCTTTGATAATTTCCGTGTCCATCACTCACCTCTGCCACAATTGTAACCTTCGAATAGAAACTTGATGCATCAACTAATTGCAAATCTTGGTATCATTTATCCTGTGAACACTAAACAATTACACCAACCCTCCTGGCTTGCGCACGTGCTGCACATGCCTACCGCCGACTATCTTTCGAACCCCAATCCTGTCCTGGGAGAGACGATCACCATACGCCTGCTGCTCCCCAGCCAGGCTGAGCCTGACCAGGTTGTTTTGCGCACCATCCCCAACGGTGAGCAGCAGTTTACTACCATGTTGAGGCAATCCGAGCTGAACGGATACCGCTCCTGGGAGGCGCAACTCAAAATCAACGAGCCACGCGTCAGTTATAGGTTTGCCATTCAAACCGGGGGCAGAGTCTGGTGGTTGAACGCGCTTGGGACAAGCCTTCATACACCACTTGCCCTGTTCGACTTCAAACTCCTGGCTGGTTTTCAACCAATCTCCTGGCTGGAACGGTCAGTGTTCTACCAGGTCTTCCCGGATCGCTTTGCCAATGGCGACCCAGGCAACGATCCCATTGAAGAAACGGACCCTCGTTACCGATATACCCGCAAAACCCTTCCATGGGGCGAAGCCGCACCCAAAGACCGCCGTCTGATGCCTTTTTATGGCGGCGACCTGGCAGGCATTGAAGCTCACCTGGATTATCTTGAGCAGCTTGGCGTCAACGCGCTCTACCTTAATCCAATCTTCACCGCCTTCACCAATCATCGTTACGACGTCAGCAACTTCCGCGAAGTCGATCCCGTTTTGGGAGGAGACCAGGCGCTGGTTTCTCTGCGCCAGGCTCTCACAAACAGGGACATGCGCTACGTTTTGGATATCGTCCCGAATCACTGCGGTTTTATGCATCCATGGTTCCAGTCCGCGCTTCATGACAGCGAGAGCGACAAGCGTGGGTATTTTTACTTTGCTGAAAACAAACAGGATTACACCTCCTGGATGGGTTTTGGTCACATGCCCAAGCTCAATTATGCAAGCGAAGCCTTGCGCCGCGAGATGATCGATGGCGAGGATGCCATCTTTACCTATTGGCTCAAGCCGCCGTTTTCCGCGGATGGCTGGCGGGTGGACGTGGGCAACATGCTCGGCCGGCATGATGAGAACCAGATCAACCTCGAATTGCTGCGGTCAATCCGTGCGGCAGTCAAAAGCGTTACACCTGAGGCATACCTGGTGGGGGAGAACTTCTTTGAAGCCACCGAGCAACTCCAGGGCGATGGCTGGGACGCGGTCATGAATTACACCGGTTTTGCAGACCCGATTCTCCACTGGCTGACGGGCTACGAGCAGGATGCTTTGCGCTGTGACGCGGTCTTGAAAACAGATATTCCCTGGGAGACCGCTACGATGCTGCAGGCGTGGAGCGAGAATCTGGCTTCCATTCCCTGGCAGATTGCCCTGCAGCAGTTCAATTTGCTCGATAGCCACGACACTCCCCGTTTGCTGACCTTGCTGAAGGGAGATAAGGCCTTCAGCCAACTGGCGGCAATCGTGCAGTTCACCTTCCCCGGGGTGCCTTGCCTTTATTACGGCGATGAGATCGGGCTGGTAAATGAAGAAGGGTTTAACTCGCGCAACTGTTTCCCCTGGGATGAAAGTCAGTGGGATCACGAAACTCTGCATTTTTATCAGAAGCTGATCGCCCTCCGCCGCGAAACTATGGCTTTGGCGAGAGGCGAATTCCGAGTTTTGCACCACGACCAGGACCTGATAGTCTATTCCCGCGTTTTGGGGGATGAATGGGTGTTGATCACTGCAAACCGCTCCGAGCAGCCCCATCCACCCATGCGGCTCGAGTTGCAGGGGCTCAGCTTGCCTGGTGAGCGTGAATTCAATGCGCTGTTTGGCGCGGGCTGCATCCGGGCTGGCACTGGCTGGCTTGAATTGCCCGAACTGCCGAGGGGCGGTGAGGTCTGGCAGTAAACGGGCTTGCGTTTATAATCATGTTATGTCAGGTTTGTTTCGAAATCTAAAGAGCAAAATAAAAGCCTGGGGCAAGCGCCGCGGCGAATTCCAGGATGGCCTGCGGAATTTCTACTTGAATCTCAATGACCGTCTTGGCGGCGCGTTGGGGATCATCCGCCACGCTTTTACAAATTTTAATCTTGTGCATGCGGCTGAGGCTTCCGCCAGCCTGGCATATTATGGTCTCTTTTCCATCTTCCCTTTGCTGTTGGCAGTTGTGTCCATCGGTTCAATGTTTTTGGAAGGTGAGCTTGTAAAAGTCGAATTACTGGAGCTCATCACGCAGTGGATCCCAATCTCGGCTGATACGGTCAACACGCAAATTACCACTGTGCTCAATATGCGCGGTCCGGTCACGATTGTTGCCGTCATTTCCTTGCTTTGGTCGGGTTCGAATGTCTTTGACAAAGTAATAGTGAACGTAAACCGCGCCTTCCCCAAAGGCAGCCGCCCGGGTTTCCTTAAAAGCCGCGGCATGGCTCTCTTGATCATCTTCGTGATGATCCTGCTTTTTAGCGCGTCGCTGGTTTTTAGCACAGTTCTTGAGATCTTTACATCAGCGCAGAATGCTCTTTTTGGGAGATCAATAACATCTACCAAAGCGTGGGTGGAATTGCTAAAAATTGTGCCCCTTGTCCTGAAGTTTTTCTTGTTTCTGGCACTATACAGCTGGATCCCGCAAAGTGCCAGTATTCTCTTCAAGGCACGCTTGATTGGTGCAGTAGTAACGGCTGTGCTTTGGGAACTCTCCAGCCGTTTGCTTGGCTGGGCGATCTCGGGCGGTTTCACCAACTATGAGATCATTTACGGCTCACTGGCTTCCATTATTGCCTTGATGTTTTGGCTTTATCTAAGCAGTTACACCCTCTTTTTGGGTGCCCACCTGGTGCATGCGATTGACACGCATCTAAAACATAAACGAGTTGACGCGAAATTAGCAGAATCTCAAGCTGGAGGGGAAGCAGCATAATGGACCTTTCTATCTGTCTTGTTCCATTGAACGCGCTCAGTTTCATGGAACCTTTATTGGACTCAATTGATAAATTCACCAGTGGGCTGAGTTATGAGCTGATCGTCGTGGATAACGGATCCGCGGACGGAACTGCGGATTGGATCGAGCAGCACCATCCAGAAATTTTGTTGATCCGTAATCAAACCAACCTTGGCTTTACCCGGGGAAATAACCAGGCCATAGCCCTCGCGCAAGGGGATCACATACTGCTGCTCAACCCGGACACCTTATTAACCGAGGATTGTTTTGGACCCCAGATATCCTATTTGCGGGAAAACCCTGAAGTTGGCATTACGATCCCAAGAGTGCTCAATTCTGACGGAAGTTTTCAACAACAATCCCGCCGGGGCGAGGCCCGCCCGGTGGAAGTGTTTGGTTATTTTCTGAAGCTTGGCAAGCTCTTCCCCAGCAGCAAGGCGCTGAATGGTTACTTGCAATCCTGGCTTCCGCAGGATGAGATCGCGGAGGTAAAGGCAGTTTCTGGCTCCTGCATGTTCATTCGACGGGAAGTCTATGAACAGATCGGCGGACTGGACGAGCAGTTCTTTGCCTATCAGGAGGATAGCGACTACTGCATGCGGGCGCGGCAGGCTGGCTGGAAGGTGATGTATGTACCCCTGAGCAGCATCATCCACTACGCGGGTGAAGGCGGCTCAAAGACCCGTCCGTACCACTCAATCTACCAGTGGCACCGCTCGTACTACCTGTACTATCGCAAGCACTTTGCCAGGGAGCATTTCTTCCTCTTTAACTGGTTTTATTACCTGGTGATGGCTGTGAAGCTGCTCCTTGCCTGGTTGAAACGGTTTGTGAGAGGGAGATAGAAGAGTTTCACGGCTTCCAGTGATGGTTGTGTGTGTCGTCGTGAGCTTCTTTTGCGCCTGTGCCCGGGAAGCAGGATATGCTCACCGGCATTAAATCCGTCATCGCGAGCGAAGCGTGGCGATCTGCAGTGGTCCTGGTAGGGCGAGATTGGAAGCACTGCGATCATCATTATGCAAAAGCCTCGATGTGCTTCCAATCCGCCATCACGCCAATCATTCGTAATGAACAGGCCTTGTTAACCAAATCACCATCAACGGCGAATTGAGGGCACGATACGTTTGTCTATCAGATCTTTCACAGTGCCCTCAATTTCGCCCTACTGGTGCAAAAAAACGCGTAGGTCAGGTTCTTCACTTGAACCTGACGTCATAAATGTTGGCAAATATGGCCTTCAATGGAGATACTTATCCGATGTCAGGTTGAACCCCGCCAAAAAAGCACGGGGCAGGCTGCGCAACCTGACCTACGACTGGTGCAGTTTACGATGTCAGGTTGAACCCCGCAACCTGACCTACGACTGATGCAAAAAAACGCGTAGGTCAGGTTCTTCACTTGAACCTGACGTCACAAATGCTGGCAATTATGGCCTTCAATGGAGATACTTATCCGATGTCAGGTTGAACCCTACAACCCGACCTGCGACTGGTTGAAGCGGTTTGTGAGAGAAAAACAAAAAAGGAGGCAAGTGCCTCCTTTTGCTTTACAACAATTCCTACCTGCTCAGCCGCAGGATCGCCGCGACGGCGGCACCGGTGATATCGTCATGTTCGCCCAAGCTCCAGCCCCGTGCTTCCCAGCGAGCCTGCACCTTGGCGGCAGCTTCATCCGGGTCGACTCCGTAGGAGCTGAGGGTGGTGGGCATGCCAACGCTGTGGAAAAATGCTGCAGTTGCCTCAATGGTACGGTCGATGCGCTCGGAGTATTTCTGCATTTTCTGATCCATTACGCGGTAGCCGTACTGCAGAAGCTTGTCACGCTTTTGATCGCGTTTATACCAAAGCAGCCAGGGCAAAACAACCGCCAGCGACTCGGCGTGAGCCAGACCGTAGAGCGCAGTCAGTTCGTGACCGATGCTATGGGTCGCCCAGTCTTGCGGCACACCAGCACCGATCAGGTGGTTGAGCGCGTTCGAGCAAACCCACATGAAGTTTGCGCGCGCGTCATAATCGGGGGGATCCATTTTTAGGACAGCCGGAGCCATCTCAATGATTGACATCAACAGAGCTTCAGCCTGACGGTCCTGCACAACTGCCCCGACCGGGTAGGTCATGTACTGCTCCATCACGTGCACATAGGCGTCCACCAACCCGTTGCGAATTTGATTCTGGGGCAGGGAATAGGTGGTTTCGGGGTCCAGGATCGAAAACTTGGGGTAGACCCTGTCACTGGCAAACGAAAGTTTCTCTTCGGTTTCACGGCGTGAGATAACCGCGTTGCGGTTAAACTCACTGGCAGTCGCGGGCAAGGTTAGCACTGTGCCGAATGGAACGACCTTCTTTAAGTCTTTGGCTATGCCGTTGGCAAGGATGTCCCATGGTTCAATATCTTCGTTGGGAGCTGCAAGTGAGATGAACTTGGTGCCGTCGATCACTGAGCCGCCACCTACCGCCAGCAAGAAATCGATTTTCTTTTTTCGTATCTTTTTGATGGCTTTCATCAGTGTGGCATAATCCGGGTTCGCTTCGATGCCGCCAAATTCAATTACATCGTGCTTCTTAAGCGCGTCCATGACCTGATCGTAAACGCCGTTCTCTTTGATGGACCCGCCGCCATAGAGCAGCATTACCTTGGCTTTTCGAGGAACGCGTTTGCTTAGCTTCGCGATGGTTCCCTTGCCAAATATGACCCGGGTAGGGTTAAAGAACTCGAAATTGTGCATCTGATTGCTCCTTATTTGGTTTTGTTTCACTCAATAATATCAGACCCTGCCGGCGCAGTGGCCAGCCTGTCAAACATGTGATCCATCTTTTGGGTGAAAATGTACGTGTACAGCACGCACAAAATCGATTTCGTCTACAAGTACTTTTTCTACTTGATCCGCAATCGCATCACCCTGATCCACGCTGATGGTTCCGTCCACAAATATGGCAAGGTTAATGACAAGGTATTGTCCAAAGCGGTGTGCCTTGGCCGAATCGATCGCTTCTACTCCGGGAACCTGAATTGCCAGGGCGTGGATCTGTTCGTTCAACGCTTGTCCAGGAACAGTGTCCATCAGATCATCTGTTGAATCGCGCAAGATGCCGAGACCAGTTTTGAGAATTAGCAATGCCACGATGGCTCCAGCCAGGGGATCCACCCAGTGATAGCCAAACTGACTCATCGTAATGCCGACGACCACCGCTGAAGCCGCGAAGATGTCGTTGCGATGATCCTGCGCCAGGGCGATGACAGAGGGATTGTTGGTCTTGTTACCAATCTTGTGGGTGTAAAAACTCAGAAATCCTTTGAGTAATACAGTAAAAAGTGCTACATAGAGGGTATAACGGGCACTTCCGGCAAAATCACCGATCCCTTTCATAAAATCAAAAAGGGAATTGATTGCGTCCCAGAAAATGGTGATTGCGGTTGTGATGACGAAAGCGCCAACCACCAAGGCGCCAACGCTTTCGAATTGCGTATGCCCATACGGATGCTCGTCATCAGCCGGCTTATGTGCAGCACGCACGAATACCGAGACTACGATGTTGTAAACCACATCCGACGTGCTGTTGATACCGTCCGCCAGCAGCGCAGGGGAATGACCCACGATACCAATGCTGGTCTTCAGCACTGCAAGTAATACGTTGGCGATCAATGCCAACGAGACTGCCTGGTTGCTGAGTTTGCTCCGTTCTGTGGTACTAATCGATACAGAGCTGACTGAAGAAGGGGTGCTCATTAATGGTCTATTCCTGTTGCCTTGCGCATGCGTTTCAGCACTGGTATGGCGATGTCGCGTGCTTTTACTGCGCCGCGCGCGAGAATGGCATCCAGGGTGGCAGTATCCTGCATGTAGTCGCTGAATTTCTGGCGGGCGTCGCCAAAATATGTCAGGATGGTTTCGGCCAATTCCTGTTTCAGGGTGCCGTAACCTAATCCGCCAGCCAGGTATTGTAAGCGCACTTCTTCAGTCCGTTCGGGCGTGGCAAAGAGCTGGAAAATCTGGAAGAGATTGTCGCCTTCGGGGTCCTTGGGTTCTTCTGGCGTACGGCTGTCCGTGACAATCCGCATGACCTGTTTGCGCATAGTCTTATCGTCGGCAAAGATCGGGATGGTGTTGCCGTAGCTTTTGCTCATTTTGCGCCCGTCAATGCCCGGCACGTCCACCAGGTCCTTGGTGTAGAGTCCGTCCGGCAGCTTGAGTGTTTTGCCGTAAGTGCGGTTGAAATTTTCGGCGATGTCGCGCGTGATTTCGATGTGCTGTTTCTGATCAGGTCCAACAGGCACTACATCCGACCCATAAAGCAGGATGTCCGCAGCCATCAAGACAGGATAGTTGAAGAGTCCCATGTTGATGCCATCATCCGGGTCGTGTTCTGCTTCCAGGTTTTTATCCACAGCCGCCTTGTAGGCGTGAGCACGGTTCATCAGACCTTTGCTGGTCAGGCACGAAAGCATCCAGGCGCACTCAGGGATCTCAGGCACGTCTGACTGGCGGAAGAAAACGCTGTTTTCCGGGTCCAGCCCCAGCGCCAACCAGCCGGCGGCGACCTCGTAGATCAGGTGTTGCAGGTCTTTCCGATCGGGGGTGGTGGTGAGGGCGTGGAGATCAGCAACGAAATACAGACCGAGATATTTTTCGGTCAGGGCAATGGCAGGTTTGTACATGCCAAAGTAATTGCCGATGTGCGGATTGCCGGTGGGTTTGATACCGGTCAGCGAGATAGGTTTCATTAAACACTCCTCAAAAGCGATTCAATCAATTATAAGTCACTCCGGCTGCTTTTGCCCGGAATGACTTATGGCATGGTCCTTTTCCGCTGGAGTGTTTTCGCGATTGGAAGGTAGATAGACCTCAACGGGGGCGTGTATCAATCACGCAAAAGGCATTGTCGTCTGGATCACGCAAGACCACGTAATCCGCGTCTTCTTCGTAACGCCATTCAGGCTTTGTCGCCCCCAGGGCGATCAGGCGCGCCACCTCTGCCTCCGGTTCGTCGCTGTGGAGGTCCATGTGGTGCTTACGTGGCTTTGCGGTGGTCACTCGGTTGAATGAAAGCTGGAGTCCAACTCCATTCTTTGGAACTAAAATCGCAAATTCCTCATTGGGAGGAAACTTTGGAACATAATCCAACGCGGCGCTCCAAAATGCTACCGCCCTTGGAATATCCCTGACACCCCAAACGATTGCTCCGATTTTCAACATATTCTGGCTCCTATAGATAAGTAAGTATAGTTTAAGCTTACTTCTAATATTGCTCAACACCAACCAAAGATTATCTACCCCTTTCTGATCAAAATCCGTTATATTATGGAAAGCAGCGAGGTGATTATGCTTGAGTGGCTTAGAGATCTTACGGTGTTTAGAGTTGCTGGGTTACTTGGTGTATTTTTTGGGCTCCTGGGAGTGATACTCCCAATGGTGGTGTATCGCGGGAGGGAAGGCGAAAGATATTCCATTCTGAATCACTACATTTCTGAGCTTGGCGAACGCGGCGTTTCCCGCTGGGCATGGGTCTTCAATCTTTGCATTCTGTGTTGCGGTCTGGCAGTGTTAATTTGTACTATTTCGCTCGGGCTGGGTTTGCCTGGTGTTTGGGCTAAGCTTGGAATGCTTTTTGGGGTTGTGACGGGGCTCGGATTGATCATGGTGGGTCTCTTCCCGATGGATAACATCAAGCCGCACGCCACGGCTGCTATCACCTTCTTTCGCGGTGGGCTGCTAATGGTGTTGGCGTTCTCTCTTGCGCTCCTGTTTCCCCCTCAGAATGAAGCTTTATTTTCCAGGTTTTTTGGTTTGGTTGGGTTGATCCCTACTGCTGCCTTTGGATACTTTTTATGGCTGATGTGGATTGTGCGCGATAAGGTCGACCAGACCCTTTCAACCCAGGAGTTTCATCGACCCAGCGTTTGGAAATTGGCGATTTCCGAGTGGGCGGTATACTTTTCGATCATTCTCTGGATTTTAGTGCTGAGCCTGGGGATTGGATGAGCCATTAAGATTCGAAACTGGCAACAGGTTATCGTGCCAAGAAGAAAACAGAGTTGCGCCACCTTTGTGAATTTGTCTTACAATTAGATCAGATCAATCAAGGAGGTCGATCATGGACGGTGGAAGTGGAAGTGGATGCGCCTGCTGCAGTTGTGGCTGCGGCTGCCTGGTGGTATTGATTGCAATTATTGTGGCTGTTGGTATGCTGTTTGCGTTTATGGTTCCAATGAATCACAACTATGAGTACATGATTCCTGATGAATTCCAGGAATACTACCCCGAATTTGATGATGGCACCAGTATCCCATCTGATAAGGGATCAATTCTGCCAGTATATGAGTTATCAGAAGCTTTTTCGATCACTTACGCGGCATTCTGATCGAATAATGTTAATGAGTAACGGAGCCTTTGCTGGCTCCGTTTGTATTTTGTCGCTTTCAAACAATTCAAAGCAGAACACCTTACAAGGCATAGAAAAGTTAATCCAGGGTCAGTAGAATCATCATCAGAAATTTTGAGCAGGAGAGAAAATGTCACAGCCAGAAACCATCAATCGTTACATCATCATCGGCGGAGGGATCGCGGGTGTTAGCGCCGCGGAAGCAGTTCATGCGCTGCAGCCAGAAAGCGATATCACCTTAATATCTGAAGAGCACACCTTACCTTACTTTCGAATGAGCCTTACGCGCTACCTGGCAGGCGAGGTGGAGCGCGAAAAACTCATCTTGCACGACCAGGAGTGGTATCTCCGGAACCACATCACCATCCTGCTCAACACTCACGTTGAGGCGATCGACGCTGAGGGGAAGCAAATTTCTCTCGCAGATGGACAAATACTGCCTTACGACAAGCTGATCCTGGCTTCGGGTGCCCATCCGAACATGCCCCCGTTCCCCGGCAGGGAGCTCAAAGGCGTGCAGACGCTGCGCACGCTTGAGGACGCTGACCTGATCATGGAAGTCGCCAGGGAACAGGCCAGGGTGGTCTGCATTGGGGGCGGACTGCTGGGTTTGGAAGTGGCTGGTGCTGTGGCGCGCCAGGGCGCGCAAGTGACGGTGCTGGAGGGGTTGGATTGGCTGCTCCCGCGACAGTTGGACGCGCAAGCCAGCGCGATCCTCAAAGAAAGGATCGAGAGCCTGGGGATCAAAGTGATCGTACCAGCGATGACCAAAGCGATGCACGGTGATGACAAGGTAGAGAAGGTTGAGCTGGCGGATGGGCAGGTGCTGCTGGCGGACCTGGTGCTGATCAGCACAGGTGTTTCCGCAAATCTTGAACTGGCAAAGTCGGCTGGGCTGGCTGTCAACCGGGGTGTATTGGTGAACGAGCACATGGTAACCTCCAACCCAGACATCCTTGCTGCTGGCGACCTGACTGAGTTTCAGGGCAGAAGCTACGGCTTATGGATACCGGCGAAGAACCAGGGAACTATTGCCGGTCAAAACGCCGCTGGTAAGGAGGCGAGCTTCCTGGGCGACCCGCCTTCCACACGGCTCAAAGTGCTGGGTGTGGATGTGTTCAGTATCGGTCAGTTTTCACCGAGTCTGGAAGGTGACAGACTGGTGGCGGAGAGTGGAGATGGCGGATATAAAAGCTTCCTTTTCCGCGAAGGGAAGATGATCGGCTCGATCTTGCTTGGCGACGCCAGCATGGCAAATAAAGTGAAGGCAGCGATTGAAGGCAAGCGGGACTTTCCGGAATTGTTGGGCGAGAACCTCGACGTGGAGAGCGTGATCCGCGCCCTCTGAAATGCCGGTCAGTTGAAAAGTGGTTGTGGACAAAACCGAATAGGTTTGCTATAATCACGGCACTTTGGGCGCTTAGCTCAGTTGGTTAGAGCGCACGGTTCACATCCGTGAGGTTCGGAGGTTCGAGCCCTCTAGCGCCCACTTAACTCCTCTTCGTGAGGAGTTTTTTTTATGAAGGTTCACATTCTGTCCCCTTTCGGGGAGGCTGCGCACAGGTTCGGAGGTTAGCCCCCTGAAGGGGGTAATAAAGCCCTCTAGCGCCCACACAACTCCTCTTCGTGAGGAGTTTATGTTTAAGGATAGAGGTTAGAGCAGATTAGAGCTCACGACACCTTAATAATTCAAGATAATTCTGGGAATCATCCGAAATTCCACTCAAATTGGCAATTCATATTTGGTATTTGGTTGTAAATTTACTATAATATAAATGAGAGATGTTCGTCTTTTCTCGTCTTCTTTAGTCAAGGAGGTTCACAATGTCGCGCAGAATATTATCAGTATTATTGCTGATGTTACTTCTTTCTGGTTGTATTATGGAGACACCAATCCAACCAGCACAGCCGGTCGTTGAGGAAGAGACCGAGATCATCCCAACTGATATTCCAGAGCCAGGTTCCGAAATCCCTGCAGAGCCAGTTGAAGAGCCAGTTGTGTTCGAATTGCCAGAAGGCATGGTCTTGATCCCAGCAACCGAGTACTTGATGGGTTGTGACCCGGAGCACAATAATGGCTATCCCTGCCCAAGCGATGAGCTCCCGCAGCACACGGTGAGTCTTTCCGCTTTCGCGATTGATATCTATGAGGTAACCAACGTCCAGTATGCCGAATGTGTGGCAGCTGACGGCTGTGTGCCCCCGATTTCGACGGCATCACAGGCACGAGTGGATTACTATGAGAACCCGGAGTATGCCAATTTTCCGATGATCAATGTCAAATGGGACGACGCAATGGCCTATTGCACCTGGGCTGGAAAACGTCTTCCAACTGAAGCAGAATGGGAGTTGGCAGCGCGTGGTGCGACCCCAAAGACTTATGCATGGGGAGATGATGACCCCGACTGTTCTCAGGGAAATATCTATTACGACCCCAGCATGTCTGCTTGCGTGGGAGATACCGTGGCTGTTGGAAGCTACCCGCTGGGGGCAAGTGAGTTCGGCGTCATGGATATGACGGGGAACGTCTGGGAATGGGTGGGAGATAGTTACATTGAAGATTTTTACAGCCTCAGCCCAACCGAGAATCCTCTGGCTGAAGAAGCTAACCAACTGCGGACGGTCCGCGGTGGTGGCTGGTCTGCCAACTGGCTGGCCGCACGCCTCACAAGCCGGGCATATGACCTGAGTTTCTACAACGGTCCAGACCTGGGATTCCGCTGTGCTGTCGATGGAGGGCAATAAGGGGGCTGAAAGTTAATAGTTAAAGAAAGGTGAGGTCGCGTGGATTTTTCCGCGACCTCACTTTGTTTTATGGGAATGGAGACCTGCGGTCAGTCCGCATGCACGGTCCCACAGGGAGGCTTTGCACCGGGGACGCCGGCCGATCATTGGGATCTGTGCGATTCCGAGAACACCAACTTCCCCTGGGGGAAGGTGGCCGCAGGCCGGATGAGGGAGCGGCCGATCTGCCATCGCACCATCGTGATGTAAAAAAATGTCGCTACCCAAACCATCGATGCTGGCGGTTTGAGGGCACGATATGTTTGTCCATCACATTGCTCAAGGTGCCCTCAAACTCGCCCTACAACTAACTTTGTCCGCGAAGCCTGTTGTGGCGGTCTGCTATTTATCTCTCATCAATTAGAGACCTGCGGTCAAACCACGTGCTTGGTCCCATAGGGAGACTTTGCACCGGGGACGCCTGCACGATCATGTGTGTGTTTGCCGAATCCCACCGGAAGGCTCTAAACCTGCCGGCTGGTCTTTTTAATGCGATAAATCCAGCCCATACCCAACAAACCAAAGGGCAAAATCCAGGCTGCAAGTTGGAAGGCGGTCTGAAAACTATACAAATCAGCCAGGCGACCTACGAGCGGAACTGCCAGGGATGTGCCAACGAAGTTGATAGACAAGAACAGACCGTTGATGAAGGCTCTGTCTCCCACAAAGCCATCTTGAACCATCGCCATCAAAACTGGCAAAGCCGCAATTTCAAGAAAACCAATCACCAGGATAAATGGTATCTGCAGCCAGTTGTTGGTACGCAGGAAAATGAGCATCGCTGAAAAATGGGCGGTCGTGACAAATGCCAAAATATGGAGCCGGCTAAATCTGTCGCTTAGACTTCCAACAACATACGATCCGAATGCCCCGGCAACCAGAAGCAAGGTCATTCCTGCCCCAGACACCCAGGTGCTGGCGCCTCTTTCACGCAGAAATGCCGGGAAATAGGTGGAGAGCATAACTGTCATCATGGCCCTGGTGGCAACGATGAAAGCTATAGGCAGCATGACTTTCAGCACCCTGCCCCAATGCCTGGGAGAGTTTTTTTGTTTTGTTAACGAGCCAGCACAGGTATTGGCATTTTTTAAACCAGCCCAGATTGATAGTGAGGCAATTGCGCCGCCAATCGCGAGAATGGGCAATTTTGACAAACCAAGAAAATCGTAAACAGTGACCAATAAGATCGAACCCAGCGCGTAACCCAAAGTGCCGGCATTGACCCAAAAACTCATACTTTTCCCGATTTTTTGTCCAGCATATTTACTGTTCAACGCCGGACCAATCGCGTGTAGTGAAGCCGAACTCAATCCAGCTAACACCAACATTGCCATCATCACCACCGGTGTGGTTGCCAACCCCAGTAAACTCATCATGGTGCCGGTGATGAATGGTGCCAGGATGACCAGTATCTTTAGATTGTGCCGGTCTGCCAGGGAGCCAATAAGCGGTTGGAAAAGGGAGGGCAAGCTGTAAAACAGGGTCAGAGAACCCCCACCCAGGTTGCTAAGACCTAATTTTTCAATCAAAATTGGCAGTAGAGGTGGCAAAAAACCAGCATACATATCATGCAGGCTGTGTGCAGCCGCAATCGCAGCGACATGCCGGTTGTTATCATGGTTGGATTCCTCTGGGGGAAGGTCGGGTTGGGATGAGGAATCTTCCTTGATGATATCGGATGGATCAATTTTTTTTTGCATGCCCGGAATTGTATCAAGTAAAGGGTAGGAATTGGTGAGTTTCGATGTTATTTCCGACTTCCACGACACATTCCTCGGACACCTTAGATAATCTATCGCAACTTTAATAATTATCTGCAATAATTATCTTGAAAGAGGTGACACTATGTTCGATGGAAAGTTTTCAACAACAAATTCAAATCCCGCTAAGAGTCTTAAGTTAAACAAGCGGGTAGTACCAATCATACTGATTGCCCTGGCGGTGATCATCCTGGCAACGACGCTATTTTATGAGGTTCCGGCAGGTAACATCGGCGTGGTTCTGCGCTTTAGCGCGGTTGATCGGGTCACTTATCCCGGTATCAATGTCAAGCTTCCATTCGTTGAACGCGTGGTGTTCATGAACGTCCGGACGCAGAAGGATGAAGTCCAGGCAACAGCCATGTCCGAAAACCTGCAGGTGGTTACGTCCCAAATTGCGGTCAACTATCACATGGATGGCACCCGAGCGCAGGATGTCTTTGAGAACGTTGGCGCGGACTATGCCAACATCATCGTTGCCCCGGCGATCCAAAACACTTTCAAAGCCGTGACCGCCCAATTTTCCGCCGAAGAACTGATCACCAAGCGCGATGAAGTGCGCCTCCTGGCAGAGTTGGAGTTGACCAAGCAGTTGGAACCGTATTTCATCATTGTTGAGAACTTCAATATCGTCAACTTTGACTTTTCGGTCGAGTACCAGCAGGCCATCGAAGCCAAACAGGTAGCTCAGCAGCAGGTGGAGACCTCCAAGCAGAAGCTGGCGCAGGCCGAGATCGACGCCCAGACGGTGATTGCCCAGGCGAAGGGTCAGGCAGACGCCCAAAAAGCGCTCAACCAGACCGGCGCTCTGACACCAGAGTACCTCCAATACCTGTTCCTGACCAAATGGAACGGGATCTTGCCCCAGGTGATGAGCAGCGGCACCGACACGATGATCGATGTCTCAAGTTTTCTTGACCTGCCCACCCAGGAACCATAACAGAAGAAGCGTTTGTATAGCAGGTCAATAACCATCTCTTTTGATGGATGATAGAATGAAATTAATGAATTAGTTAAAAAAGGAGAAAAATATGTCAAAATTTGAACGCGAAGTAGAGATCGATACCCCGGCAGCGAATGCCTGGGCAGTGCTGACCGATGCCAACCAGTGGCCGAAGTGGTTCCCTTATATGGATAATGTCTCGAACGTTGTGCCTTTACAAGAGGGAGCAGTCATCCATTGGGAAAATGATGGCAGGATAGGCACCGCCACCGTGACAAAACTGGTGCCGGAAAAAGAATTAGTGATCCTGACTGAGATGGATGGCGATAAAGACAGCCATTCCTTTAGCCTGCGCTCCAGCGGTGGTTTCTTTGGAATGGCTGCGGACGAGGCGAAAGTGGAATACCACCTGGACACAATGACTGGCGGCGGTATCCTTGGACGCTTCATCACCAGCGGAAACCCACGCGATATGCTGCGGGTCAAAAACGCCACGAATGCATTGCGCCGACTGATCGAAGCTCAGTTCCCGCAAGCATAGTTATTACTAAGAACATGATTAGATAAAGAAACGGAGTAAAAATGGGTTTATTCACATCGATTTTAGTTGGTTTACTGGCAGGTATGGCCGCCTCATGGCTCATGAAGACAAACAATAAATGGTACATTGACATCCTCATCGGTATCGCTGGCAGCGTCCTGGCGGGCTGGATTACTAGTCTTGTTCTGGGTCAGAGCCTGGTGTCAGGATTTAACTTGACTACTCTGCTGGTCTCAACCGGCGGTGCAGTGCTCGTCTTGTTGATCTATCGCTGGTTCAAGAGCCGCAAATAACGCTCTTTTGAACAAACAAAAGCCGGCTTAGTCTAAGCCGGCTTTTGATTATAATGAAACCTTATGAGCATGCTTAGCCGAAAGAATACCAACAGCTTGCGCCAGGCAACCGCCTTCGCGTTTATTGCTGCTGCTCTTTATGCCCTGAACATGCCTTTCTCACGCCTGCTTTTAGGGTCCGTGGAGCCATTATTTATGGCAGCGTTTCTGTATCTCGGAGCAGGGCTTGGGATGCTTGGGCTGTGGTATTTTGGCACTGCGAAAAGAGAAAGGGTTATCGCTCCCATCGCGAAAGACGAGAAACCCTACATCCTGGGGATGGTTCTGCTGGACATTCTCGCGCCCGCGCTATTGATGTTCGGTCTGCGCAGCACCCTTGCGGCAAACGCATCCCTACTGAACAATTTTGAGATTGTTGCCACCTCTTTGATCGCCCTACTGTTATTCAAGGAAGCGATTTCCCGCAGGCTCTGGATTGGTATCGTCTTGGTGACGCTGGCAAGTGTGCTCCTTTCCCTGGAAGGTTTTTCGGCCCTTCGATTTTCGAGCGGCTCGCTGTTGATCCTGGCAGCAAGCACTGCCTGGGGGCTTGAAAACAACTTTACGCGCAAGCTGTCCAACCGAACCAGTTCAGATATTGTCATCATCAAGGGCATCGGTTCAGGCTTCGGTTCTTTGACCCTGGCTTTATTGACAAGAGAAGCTTTCCCCCAAGTTGGTTTCATCTTGTTGACGATGCTGCTGGGTTTTGTGGCTTACGGCTTAAGCATCAATTTCTACGTTAAAGCCCAAAATCAACTTGGCGCCGCAAAAACCAGTGCCTACTACGCCATTGCTCCATTTTTGGGGGTGATCTTTTCCTTCTTGATCTTCCGGGTGCTTCCCATGACAACCTTTTGGGTGGGGTTGATCTTGATGGCTGCCGCAACCTGGTTTTTGATCACCGACACGATCAGCATCCAGCATACCCATCTCCATAAGCATTGCAAAGTAAATGACAGAAGCAGTGTTAATGATGGTGTTCCTGCCCTGATCGAGTACGACCACACACACTTTCACGCCCACGAGAGGGAAAACGAAGAAAATCATGACCACTCCCACCCAACAGATTCGGGGACGACGCCCATTGGACCCTGAGGCTTTGGCACGTTTTTCAAGCATATCCCGCAATTCATTAATGGATTAAAATACTCGCTATAGCTCATCACCTATTTAAACAAAGATTGGAAGGTATTCATGTCTGATCAAATCCCTGAAGTAAACGCAGGTCGCCGGCGAAAGAGCAGTAATCGTCCGACCACGCAAGCCCAACAGCCCATTCGAAGGCCAGCAGGCTCAGCAAAGCCCAGCGCGAAACCCACGCGCCCAACCTATTCAGGTGGGTCCGGTCAAACCACGGGCGGCTTCCCAAGCGGTTCCTCTTCCAGCGGAAGCGGCGGTCTGGGCGGGCTTGGCGGTCTGCTCGGCGGGCTCACAGGCTCGGGCAGTTCGGGCGGTTCCGGAAGCACAGGCGGCCTTGGCGGCCTGACAGGCTCTGGCGGCAGCCGCAAAAGTTGCGGTGGAGGTCTCATTGGGATCATTATCCTGGTGATTGTGCTCTACTTCCTCTTAAAAAGTTGCGGGGGTGGAGGATTATCACTGCCGGGGATGACCGGTGTCGAAGAGGAACCTGCTCAGAATGTGCCGGTTTACACTGAACCAACCCAGCCAGTGCAGCCAACGCAACCGCGCGCAACCAGCACTCCCTGGCCAACGGCTATCAACTCTGGTGAAAACTCCGGTCAGAAATGGCTGGTGATGATGTACCAGGACGCTGATGACCAGGCACTTGAGCGCGACATCATGATGGACCTGAATGAAATGGAAATGATCGGCTCCACCGATCAGGTCATGATTGTCAGCCAGGTGGACCGCTTCCGCGGGGGCTACTCCGGGGATGGCAACTGGGACTCGACCCGCCGTTACCTCGTGACCCAGGACGATGACCTGAACAATGTCGGCTCAGAATTAATAATGGATCTGGGCGAGAAGAATATGGGCGACGCCAATACGCTCGCAGATTTCCTCACCTGGTCTATCCAGAACTTCCCAGCGGATAAGCACATCCTGATCATGTCCGACCACGGCATGGGATGGCCGGGCGGCTGGAGTGACCCAAATCCTGCTCAGCGCGATAGAAGCAGCAACGCGCCCCTAACCTCAGCGATGAAGGACGACATTATTTATCTCAACGAGCTGGAAGACGCACTGGCTGCCACCATTCAAACCACCGGGATCGATAAGTTCGACCTGATTGGTTTGGATGCTTGCCTGATGAGCCAGATGGAAGTCTACACTGCCCTGGCGCCTTATGCGCGTTATGCCGTGGCTTCGGAGGAGACTGAACCTGGGCTTGGTTGGGCATACACCGCCTTCCTGAGCCTGATGGTCTACGATCCCGATGTTACCACTGAGGAAGTGGCGAAGAATATTGTTGAGTCCTATATCAGCCAGGATCAGCGGATAGTTGATGACCAGGCGCGCGCCGAATTCCTGGCACAAAATGCCAGCGGCGGCGGATTTTTTGTCAACCGCATGAGCGCTGCACAGTTAGCCACCCAACTTGGGCAAAACATCACATTGACAGCCGTGAATCTTGATGACCTGCCACTGCTCCTGGATGCTGTTAATCAATTCTCTTTCCACATGCAGAGCCTGGATCAACGGGCGGTAGCGCAGGCACGCAGCTACGCCCAATCCTACACCTCCATTTTTGGCAGCAACGTGCCGCCCTCGTTCATCGACCTGGGGCACTTTGCGGCTCTGACCTATAAGTATGCCGGCGACAGTGCCACGCGCAATCAGGCGAACAACATTCTTAGTGCTCTTTCGCGCGTTGTTGTGGCGGAGAAGCACGGTCCTTCCAAGCCCGGTTCAACCGGTATCGCTGTTTACTTCCCCAATTCCCAACTATACAGTAATAACTCCACGGGCATGGCGTCCTACTCGGTTATTGCCAACAGCTTTAGCCGGGCATCACTTTGGGATGACTTCCTGGGCTATCATTATGCCGGGCGGAAGTTCACAGCAAATGCTCTGGAAGCGGTCAACATCAGCCGCGCCAGCCAGATACCAGGCTTAGGCTCCATCTCCGTTTCTCCGATCACTGCCTCTGCCAACCGGGTCTCTCCGAATGGTGTGGTTTCGCTGAGCACCACCATCACGGGTGAAAACATCGGCTATATCTACCTCTTTACAGGTTTGGTAGATTCTGCCTCACGCAGTATTTTCGTGGCAGACACCGATTATGTTGAAAGTCCAACCACAGGCACTGAATCGGGTGTCTATTACCCCATCTGGTCCGATGGAGAAACCTTCAAACTCAACTTTGATTTTGAGCCATTAGTCTACACCATCACCGACGGAACAACAGCCGGCATCGCGCTGCTCAACCCAGTCTCCTATGGGGCATCGGATGAGCAAGCGGTTTACGCAGTGGACGGAACCTACACCTTTAGTGAGACTGGCGAAACCCGCACTGCCCAACTCCTGTTCAAGGATGAATACCTATTCCAGGTAATGGGTTTTGTCGGCACGACCACAGCCGGAGCAGCTTCGGAGATCACTCCGAACCAGGGCGATACCTTCACGATCACTTACAAGTGGCTGGACCTGGATGCTAACGGAGCGGTCAGCAAGATTTCAACCAGCGAGGGAGACACACTGACCTTTGGCAGCAAGCCCTTCCAATGGAAACAGGAATGGCTGCCTAGCGGAAACTACCTGGTCGGCTTCCTGGTGGCGGATCTGGATGGGAACGTGACCCCAGTCTACACGACCATCACGGTTGATTAGTTTTTCTTTAGTTCAAAACCAGGTCTGCGGATGCAGACCTGGTTTGTTTTTCGTGTAGGTCGGGTTGCGCACTTCAACCCGACAACAACGCATTGAGTAATCTTTTTGTAGGTCAGGTTCCGCAGTTGAACCTGACGTGAGAACGCTTGCCAAATCAAAAATGCAAACCATGCTGAGGTTCGTGATGTCAGGTTGAAAAACGCAACCTAACCTACAAGGACGCTCGATACTGGATTGATGCAACGCAATCCGGCCTGCGAACTTACAGAATCCGAGGTGCGAACCGTTTTTGTATACCGGTAGCGCCGCTGATTGAAAGCCTTCGGGCAGGCGGTATGCTATAATCTTCCTTTGCGGATGACCAAAACTAATGTTTTCGGCATCCCGAAATCGAATGACTTAACGTCTTACAGGGAATGGTTTATGTTCAAAAAAATTGGGCAGATCTTCAAAGGAGATCCGCATAAAAAGAAAATCGAAAAACTGGTAACCATCGTAGACCAGATCAACGCGCTCGAAGACGAATTCGAGAAGCTGAGTAATGAAGCGCTTGGGGCTAAGACGATCGAATTTAAAGCCCGCCTTGCCAACGGCGAGACGCTCGATGCCCTCCTGCCGGAAGCCTTCGCGACCGTACGCGAAGCCGGCAAGCGCGTTCTGGGGCAGCGCCACTACGACGTCCAACTGATCTGCGGTATCAACCTGCACCAGGGCGGCATCTCGGAGCTGCGAACTGGAGAAGGCAAAACTCTCTCCGCCACCCTACCGCTCTACCTCAACGCGCTCGAAGGAAAAGGCGCGCACCTGATCACGGTCAACGATTACCTTGCAAGGCGCGATGGTCGTTGGATGGGTGCGATTTTCGGCATGCTTGGTTTGAGCGTGGGCGTGCTCCAGTCAGCGGGCAGCTCTGAAGGCAACGATCGGGCTTTCATCTTCGATCCCAGTGAGAGATCCCTGGCCGAAGCAACGGATCTTCTCAGACCTGTACCCCGAAAGCAAGCCTACCTGGCGGATATCACCTATGGGACCAACAGCGAATTCGGTTTTGACTACCTGCGCGACAACATCACGATGCGTTGGGATCAGCGCGTTCAGCGCCCCCATCATTTTGCCATCATCGACGAGGTTGACAACATCCTGATCGATGAGGCGCGGACGCCTTTGATCATTTCCGGTCCTTCACACGAGGATTCAGAGAATTACATCCGCATGGCGCAGATCGTCAGGGCGCTCAACGAAGAAGACTACGAGGTTGTGGAAAAAGACCAGACCGTGAGCCTGACCGAGGTCGGCATGGGGCACGTGGAAGAAATGCTCGGCGAGCCACTCTCGGACCCCGAGCGTCCCGAAGATATCAAACCCGAGCAAGCCCGTTTGATGGGCTTTTTGGAGCAATCTCTGCGCGCAAGGTTCCTCTTCCGCCGCGACAAAGAATACATCGTCCAGAACGGTGAAGTCATCATCGTGGATGAATTCACCGGCCGCATGATGCCCGGAAGACGCTGGTCTGATGGGCTACACCAGGCGGTGGAAGCCAAGGAAGGCGTGAAGGTGCAGGCGGAGAACATCACGCACGCCACCATTACCATCCAGAACTACTTCCGCATGTACAAGAAACTGGCTGGCATGACGGGTACCGCGCTTACCGAGAAGGAAGAGTTCTTCCGTATCTACGGCTTGGATGTGCTTCCGATTCCAACAAACCTTGAATACCAGGCAATGCGCCCGGAATCGGGACTGAATGATGAAGAGATCAAGGACGAAGAAGGCTACAAGTTCACCTACTACTACGCCGAATCCGATCCCAACCAGAAGCCCCTGTTCTATAAACGCAAGGATTACCCGGATGTCATTTACCGCACAACCGAAGGCAAAGTGCGCGCGATCGTTATGGAAATCATTCGCTATCACGTGATTGGGCGACCGCAACTGGTGGGCACGACCTCCGTGGAGAACTCCGAACGGCTTTCCGAGCGATTGAACGCCGACATGGTGCGCCGCCTGTTACAGGTGAAACTGGTCCGACAGGCGTGGTTTAAGGCCAAAGGGCTCAGCGAGACTGATTTTGTTGACCAACCTGAATTGAAGGTTTTAAGTGAGCCGCTGGAAAAACTGCGCATGCCGGAATTGCGCCGGCTTGGCACCCAAAACGGGATGACCACGCTCGACCTGGCAGATGAAAGTAACAAGGCGAGCCTGCTGGCGATGCTGAAGTTGGAGGAAAAGGACTGGGACCGATTAAAGGCGTTGTTCGACAGCGGCATCCCACACCAGGTTCTGAACGCGCGCAAACACACAGAAGAGTCGCTGATCATCGCCAGAGCTGGTGCTTTTGGGGCTGTGACGATCGCCACCAACATGGCTGGCCGTGGTGTGGATATCAAATTGGGCGGCGAGCTGTCTGAAAGCCTGCTTTCGCGGGTCAACCAGGTGCTGGTGGAGAAAACTCAGACCGACCCCTACAACATGACCATGCCCGAGCGATTAGAGGCGGTGAAAGCCTTGAATGCCGAGCTGGACGAAAGCCAGCAAGAAGCGGTGGAAGGCTTCCTGGTGTACATGGACAACATGGCCAAGGTGCGTGAACTGGGCGGTTTGCACGTGATCGGCTCAGAACGCCATGAGGCGCGCCGCATTGATAACCAGCTGCGTGGTCGCGCTGGCCGGCAGGGCGACCCGGGTTCATCGCGTTTTTACCTGGCATTGGATGACGATTTGATGCGGATGTTTGGCGGGCAGCAGATGGAAGGCTTGCTGACGCGTTTCAAGATCGACGAAAACATGCCAATCGAGATATCCCTGGTGAACAAGCTAATTGAGCAATCGCAGACCCGTGTGGAAGGTGCTAACTTTGATGTACGCAAGCATCTGCTGGAATATGACGATGTGCTGAATGCGCAGAGAAACCGTATTTACAGCCAGCGGGATAAGATCTTTACCAAGGACGATCTGCATGAAGACGTAAGCGAGATGCTGATCACCGAGCTTGGCGCCAGGATCCGAACTGGTCTCGAGGACAAGGAAGGCCCCTGGAAGCTGCTGGGCTTCCTGGAGGACGTCCAGCCCACTATCCAGACAGACTTTGGCAGCTATCCAAGCTATTCCCTGAAAATGGTGATGGACAACCTGGGCACTCCCGCTGATGAGGAAGCCTTGGTGGACAAACTCGCGGCACTGGCAAAGGACGCCGTGCTCAGCGAAAATGAACACATCCGTGAAGGCGCGGCATTGCTTTTTGAACGCAGCGAACAGAGCATGAAGACCCAGCTGGCGGAACGCAATGAGATGCTGGACGCCTACCTGGAGAGCTTTGACCCAACCGAGCCGCACGATCTGGCGGCGGAGATCGGGGCAATCGTACAGACCCCTGTGAGGATGGCGCCAGCTCAGCAGCGCAGTTTCATGGAAGACCCCATGAGCATGAAAGCGCCGCTCAAGGATGCCCTGCGAACCAGTGTGACGCTGACAACCATCCGGCGCATCCTCCTGACGTTGGAGAAGCGCTTTGGGGATAACTGGGGGATGAAACCCATCGACCTGGCGCAACTGCCGTGGGCAGAAGTACGTCAAACAATTAATGCCCAGATTGCTGATTCGCTTGAAAAGCGCGTGGAAAGGCTGTTTGGAGTCGAAGGTGAAGTGCGGCGCGACCTGGAAGCCAATCCTGAACTGTTGCAAGCTGCTGTGAATGATGAAAACGCGCGCGCGCAACTGGTGCAGGTGAGCACTGAGGGCAAAAGGATCGCCTTCGATGCCCGCACGCATCGCAAGACTTTCCAGACGCAAATGCGATTGAACTACCTCTTCTCGATGTCAGAACAGCTGCTGAAAGAGCCGGCAGAAAAAGTCACGGAAGATATTCTGACTCATCTGCAGGGCGCGGAAAAGGTGCTTGCCGACATTTTCGGGAAGTTCGAGCTGCAGCACCTGTCAAACAACAACTTTAAACTGGCAGATCTGCCAAAGGCAACCAGAGATGCACTACTTTCCAAGCTTGGTGAACAGCCATTCGGTGAAATCTCTGGATTAGCCATCGAAGAAATCCCGGAGAACCTGCACGCAGACATTCAAAAAGTTTTGGGAGATAAAGCTCAAAATCGCATCTATCGCGATCTGCTGCTGGGCACGATTACTGAGACCTGGGTGGAGTACCTGACGCGCATGGAAGCCTTGCGGGTTTCGATCAGCATGGAGTCCTACGCCCAGCGTGACCCGCTGGTGCGGTATAAGAGCCAGGCAAGCACCCTGTTTACCGAGATGCTCTCAGAAGTCCGCCAAACGGTTATCAGCCGCATGTTCCGCTATCGCCCAACCAAGGCGGCCGAAGCGCAGAATGCGATCGCGACGCCAGCTCCTGTAAAAACATCAGGCGGAGCAGAACCCAAACCTGCCGTTGAAAAGACGACAAATAAGAAGCGGCGAAAGCGCCACTAAGAGGCAATAGATGACCCATTTTTTGGTGACGAATGATGACGGTGTAAATGCGCCTGGTTTGCTGGCGCTGGTTCAGGCGATCCGGCAGATCCCGGAAAACGAAGTAAGCGTGTTGGCTCCTGACCATAATTGGTCTGCCTGCGGGCACGTCAAGACCCTTACCCGACCGCTGAGGGTGCGCCAGGTGAAGCTGGCTGATGGCAGCGCGGCGCTTTCTTGTGACGGAGCGCCTTCGGACTGCGTGGCGATCGCCATCATGGGCGCGATCGAAAAACCGATCGATGTGGTGGTTTCTGGCATCAATCCAAACGCCAATGTGGGTCTGGATGTGACGTATTCCGGAACTGTCACAGCAGCCATGGAAGCATCCATTAATGGTAAGCCGGGCGTTGCGGTTTCGCTGGATGCGCCGGAGCATCATGATGGGGAGCTTAATTTCACGCCTGCTGCCAAGGCAGCGGTGGAAGTCATCCAGTCTTTGATGGCTGACGGGTTGGCAAATAACGGTCAATCGATCTGGAATATCAACCTGCCATACAGGGATGAGGGGCAGTTTGAGGGCGTGCTCTACACCCGGCAGGGCGTCAGGCTCTACCGCGACGTGCTGGAGAAACGGCTCGATCCACAGGGAAAACCTTATTATTGGATTGGCGGTGAGGCACCCACGGGCTTGATGGATGAGGGCACCGACTACTGGGCGATCAAGCGAGGCTACATTTCCGTCACACCCCTGCAAATGGACATGACAAACAAGACTTTGCTGGAAAAATTAAACCATTCGGGGAATTAGAAACAAAGCTTAGGCAGCCAGAAATGAGGTCTGATCTGTAGTGACTGCTGAGCTGGGATACAATTACGCTATGTTACCCGATCATCGTGTACGCCAAAGAGAGTATCTGCTCGAGATCTCCCGGGCTCTTACAGAGGAATTGAACCTCAACACGCTCCTCAGCCGCATCCTGCACATCGCGATCGAGATGCTGGGTGGGCATGCCGGTTTCATCGCCCTGGTAGGGGATGCGGGCGACTGGCACATTGCGATCAACCAGGGCATCCCGCCTGCGCTCTTGAGTTACCTTGAAACCTGGCTGGCGAGCATCAGCGAGAGTGGGGAAGGCGCAGAAGCACGGATTCCAGAGATCAACCGCATGTTGAGCGATATCAGCATGGGCATGATCACAGACGTGGGCATTGCCATGACCGTCCAGCATAGTACGATTGGGCAAATCTTTGTTTTCCGCAACTACCGCGCCAGTTTCTCGGCTAACGATTACTCCATTTTGAACAGCTTTGCCAACCAGGCAGCCATTGCTGTGCGTAATGCCAGGCTCTACACCCAGGTCACCCGCCAGAACCTGCGCATGGCGGCTCTGCTCAGCTCTGTCGCGGACGGGATCCTCATCCTGAACCCGGACCTGACAGTCCTCCAGGTGAACCATGCCTTTGAACGGTTGGTGAATGCACCAGCCGAAGAGGTAATCAATAAATCCTTTGACCAGGTGGTGCAATGGGCGAGACCCCCAAAAGGGCTTGAACTGCAGGAAGCAGTAAGGTCCCATTGGCAGTGGCGGGCGACAAAAGACCTCTTCCTGGAAGGGGATATGCTGCGTTACAGCCCATTGGACCCGATCCCGGTGGAGATCACTTACGCGCCGTTGTTCTCGGATGAGGGCGAGCTGCTGAACATCATCGCTTCGGTGCGCGACATTACCCGCTTTAGGGAGGCGGAGGAACTCAAGACCAACTTTATCTCGGTCATGAGCCATGAGCTCAAAACCCCGATTGCCCTGATCAAAGGCTACGCCAACACCCTCAGACGCGATGATGTGGAGTGGGATCAGGCCATGGTAACCGAAAGCCTGCAGGTTATTGAAGAAGAGGCGGATCATCTGACCGCGATGGTTGAAGATTTGCTGGACGCCACAAAACTGCAATCGGGCGGCATCACACTGCACAAGACAGAAGTCGACCTGGCAGCATTGATCAATGATTTAACCAAAAAGTTCGCCCTGCAAAGCGAAAAGCACCAGATTGTTGCAGAACTATCAGAAGATTTCCCGGTCATTGTCGCCGATGAGACGCGTATGAGCCAGTTAATTTCCAACCTGCTCACAAACGCGCTCAAGTACTCCGAAGGCGGGACGATACGAATCGGTGGGGAGAAGATCGATGAAAATGTCCAGGTTTGCATCACGGACCAAGGCAAAGGGTTTGACCCGATGGATGTTCCCCATGTGTTCGACCGTTTCTACCGTTCTGATAGTGCAGTGAAGACGACCAAAGGCACGGGTTTGGGTTTGTATCTGTGCCAATCGATTGTAAAAGCGCATGGGGGGCGAATTTGGGTGGATGAAACCTACCACCAGGGGGCAAGAATTTGCCTCACCTTACCGATCAAGACCCAAAGCCAGCTCATGTTATGAAATTTCAGGTCAATCGTTATGATCAGGTGGGCTCCACCAATGACGTTGCCTTGGAATCAGCCCGGTCTGGCGCTGAAGATGGACTGGTGGTATGGGCGCAGCAGCAGATCAGGGGACGTGGGCAACGGGATCGCATTTGGCAGAGTCAACCTGAAAGTTCGTTGACTTTCTCAGTATTGTTTCATCCTAACCAGGAAGAGCTAGCTATACTAGGGCGGTTTACTGCGCTTGGAGCTCTAGCTGTGGCTCAAGCAATCAAGGCGAAGACTGGTTTTACCGCACGAGTGAAGTGGCCAAATGATGTTTTGCTCAATGGGAAAAAGATTTGCGGAGTCCTGGCAGAGACCGACCTGCAGCCAGGCAAAGTGAACGCGGTGGTGGTGGGGGTGGGGGTTAACCTGCTGCCAGGCGCTTTCGATGCAAATACGGCAACTAACTTTCCAGCCAGTGACGTTTTCAGCGAAACCAGCTGCAATTTGGATGCGGAAGCCTGGCTGTGGGCAATTTTGGAGAAGATCAAAGTGCTACGACAATTATTGCCTGGCGATGCCTTTATCCGGGAATGGAATGATTACCTGGCGTTCAAGGGCGAGATGAGAAGCATCAGGAATCATAAAGGCGAAACGGGATTGTTTCGCCTTTTGGGTGTTTCATCAGGCGGCTCCCTCCTGGTGGAGGATGCCGATGGTCAACAATTCAGTTTTCAGTCTGCCGAAATATTACCCTCTTCATCGTCTTCTTCAGAGTAATCAACTTCCTCTTCGGTGGTTTCTGAGTCGGACTCAGAATCCATCTCTATATCCACATCCTCATCCTTCACAGAGGCTTTTCGCCCGGAACGGCGCGGGGCGGCTTCGCCAGCTGCCACTGACGCGGCGTGGGTTAGTTCGGAGAGTTCCACTTCTTCCCGGGAAATGCGGGCAATCGCTGCGATGCTATCGCCTTCGCCCAGTTCCATCACCTTGACGCCCTGGGTGGAGCGACCTTGAACGGATATTTCAGTGACCTTGGTGCGCAGCACGATGCCACCGCGCGAAATCATGGTGACTTCCTCGCCGTCCCGAACCACACGCGCTTCGACGACATCACCAATCGTTTCACGCACGTCCTGGTTAATGGTCATAACGCCAAGCGTGCCGCGCGTCTTGGGGATGTATTCTTCCAGAGGGGTGCGCTTGCCCTGACCCTTATCGGTCAAAACAAACAGGTAACCTTCAGGTTCGGCAACTTCCAGTGCCGCCACGTGGTCATCACCACGCAGGGTAATTCCGGTGACGCCCATGGTCGTGCGCCCGGTTGGGCGGACCTGTTTCTCGTGGAAGCGCAAGGCCTTGCCCTTCCTGGTAACCAGCAGGAGGTCATCCTGACCGCCGGTCATGCGCACCCATCCCAGTTCGTCGCCGTCATTGAGGCGAATGGCGATCAGACCGGATGGTCGCACGCTCTCAAAGTCCGACATGGGCACGCGCTTAATGCGACCGAGCCTGGTGGCAAGGGCGCAGTATTTCGCACTACTAAAACTTTCAACCGGCAAGAGGGCGGTGACGCTTTCGTCAGCTTCGAGGTTGATAATGTTGACCAGGGGTATTCCCCGACCCTGTCGGGATTCTTCAGGCAATTCAAACACCCTCACGGAATAGACCTTACCCTTGTTGGTGAAGAATAGCATGGTGCCAAGCGTGTTGGCACGCACAAAGAAGGTTACCGCATCTTCTCCGCGCATGCTCTGACCAATTACACCACGACCGCCTCTCCCCTGGGAGCGGTAAGCCTGGTCTGAGACGCGTTTGATGTAGCCCCGATCAGTGATGGAGACGAATACAGGTTCGTCCTGAACGAGGGATTCATCCGAAATGTCCATTTCGAGATCAGGAACAATATGCGTTCGGCGGTCGTTGCCATACTTTTCGGCAACTTCGTTGAGGTCATTGCGGATGATCTCGAGGATTCTGTGAGGTTTGGCAAGGATGTCTTCGAGCTCGGTGATGGTCTCGAGCAGAGCCTTGTATTCGTCTTCAATCTTCTGGCGCTCAAGGGCGGCCAGGCGGCGAAGCTGCATATCGAGGATAGCCTGGGCTTGAACCTCGGTGAGGTTGAAGCGGGCAATCAAGTTCAGTTTTGCGACTTCGGCGTCCTTCGACTCGCGAATGGTCTTGATCACTGCGTCGAGGTTGGCAATCGCAATCAGCAGACCGTCCAGCACGTGAGCGCGTTTTTTGGCTTTGTCGAGTTCGAAGAGGGTGCGGCGGGTGATGACAACCTGGCGATGTTCGAGATAATGCGTGAGAGCACGCTTTAGCGTGAGCATGCGGGGCTCGGCGTCTACCAGGGCGAGCAACTGCACTCCAAAAGTCGACTGAAGCGCGGTGTATTTATAGAGTTGGTTGAGGACGCGCTTTGGCTGGGTGCCGCGCTTGAGCTCAACCACAATCCGCATGCCATTGCGGTCGGACTCGTCGCGCATGTCCGAGATCGAGTCGATGCGTCCTTCACGGTGAAGCGCGGCGATGCGTTCGATCAGGCTGGTTTTGTTGAGCTGATAAGGGATTTCGTAAATGATGATCGCGAAACGTCCGTCGCGGATTTCCTCGATGGTAGCGGCGCCGCGCATGGTGAGGTGACCGCGACCGGTGCTGTAAGCCTGGCGGATGCCCTCGCTGCCGACGATAATGCCGCCAGTGGGGAAGTCTGGTCCGGGAATAAGCTGCATCAGGTCTTCCACGCTTACTTCATCCAGTTCGTCGAAGCGGTCGATGAGCAGGTTGAGGGCAGATACCAACTCACGCAGATTGTGCGGGGGGATGTTGGTTGCCATGCCAACCGCGATACCATTGGAGCCGTTCATCAGCAGGTTGGGGGTGCGGGCAGGCAAAACTTCGGGCTCTTTGAGAGAGCCATCAAAGTTATCCAAAAAGTCAACCGTGTCTTTATCCAGATCGGCCAGGATTTCATCCGAAATCTTGGCTAAACGCGCTTCGGTGTAGCGCATGGCTGCCGGGGAGTCGCCATCGATCGAGCCAAAGTTACCCTGACCGTCAATGAGGGGATAGCGCATTGAGAAATTCTGTGCCATACGTGCCATTGAGTCGTAGACGGCTGAGTCGCCATGGGGATGGTATTTACCCAGGACTTCACCCACGATACGGGCTGACTTTTTGTAGGGCGTGTTGGCACGAATGCCCATGTCTTGCATGGCATAGAGGATGCGCCTATGGACCGGCTTGAGACCGTCACGCACGTCAGGGATGGCGCGGGCTACGATGACGCTCATGGCATAGTCGAGGTAAGCGGTGCGCATTTGGTCATCTATGCCGACAGACTGAAGCGTGCCAGCGTTGTTTGCGATGGGTGCTTCAGCAGGAATTTCAGGTTGTTCAGTCATGTGTTTTTCTTTCGCTGCAGCTAAAATTGTGGATTAGCATAACCTTTTTATTATACCCCAGTAATCAGTAAAAATGCAGGAAAGCGCAAAAATGCACGATTTTTCAAGAGAAGATCTACTGACGGGAAAAACCCTAAAATTGTATCTTTTCAATTTAAACACGCGATTTTTAAATAAAACAGCCCGGGTTTCTAAATCCGGGCTGTTGACAAGAACAATGGATCAATTAACCGGACATCCGTTGATTCCGTTGCCGGAGAAGAAGCACCACCAGCTTTCGGGCATAAAGATCACGATGACCATGATGAGGATAATCGCAATCAGAAGCAGAATGAAAAAGTTGGCGTACCAGGGATTGGCACGCTTCACTTCAGGCGTGGGCGCGGGCGCGAGCGGCTGCTGTGGAACCGGTTTCTGGGCAGGTTCATAGGCTGCCTGGGCAGCTACTGGAGCAGGCTCGGGGATGGATTCAGCGGGAGGATAGGCACTATAGGTCGGCGTTTTAGCTTGATCAGGCCATTCGAAGCTCATCACAGTTGCTTCTGCCAGGGTAATCAGGTCGCCGTTGTTGAGGGGTTGGGGTGAACTGATGCGTACTCCGTTAAGAAAAGTGCCGTTTGTGGAACCAAGATCCTCAACGTACACACCGTCGGGGCGGGTAACAAAACGTGCATGACGGCGGGAGATTTCCTGGTCTGGTACCGGAATATCATTGGCGAGGTCACGACCAAGGGTGACTTCCGCTTTTTCGAGATAGAAACTTGAACCGGGGATAGGCCCCGAGCGCATGACGATAAGAGGTTTTTGTTCTGGCATGGTCGCTCCTAATTTAATGCATTTAATTTAGATAATTGATTTTACCATTGTCTGGAAAGTCCGTTGAGGAAGTGAAATGTTGGGCTCTATTAGTGGTTCGGAAAGGGCTGGGGAATCGTTGACGCTGGCGAGGAATCCTGCTATTATCAGAATTAATGAGTAATCCCGCCAAGAAAGACAACTGGTTAAGAAAGCTGAGCAAACGCATTCAGCAAGAATTTCGGTGGCTCGCGCCGGGGATGGGCTTCAAGCGCTGGTTGGCTTTGACCGTCATCGGTTCGATGCTGCTTGGGCTTGGCGCGGCAGTGTTGGTTTTGGATTACTACCGCACTACCACGAATGAAACCCTGGTGCCCATCCTGGCGGTGCTCTCCCTGCGTTTTCTGGACCGACCGATCCGCTTCTTGCTTTTTGGCGGATTGGGATTGGCGATGATCCTAATTGGAATTTGGGGGGCAAACCGATCTTTATTGCGACCGTTTGAGAAAAACGGCAAGCCGGTCTGGGATACCCTTAAGAATTACCGCCAACGCGAAAAAGGCATCAAAGTGGTAGTGATTGGCGGCGGGCATGGATTGGCAGCATTGCTGCGCGGCCTTAAGGAATACACCCACAACATTACAGCGATTGTGACTGTCGCTGATGACGGCGGTTCATCAGGGGCTTTGCGGCGCGACCTGGGGGTATTACCCCCCGGAGATATCCGCAACTGTCTTTCAGCCCTTAGCAGTGATGAAGCGCTGCTCTCCCAAGTCTTTCAGTACCGTTTTACCGCTGGGGCTGGATTGGAAGGGCACTCGCTCGGAAATCTGTTTATCACTGCGCTCAGTGAGATCACCGGTAGTTTTGAGGAAGCGGTAGCAGAATCCGGCAGAGTTTTGGCGATTTATGGGCAGGTGCTGCCTTCAACGTTAAGCAATGTTCAACTAGTGGGCGAAGTGCAGGATAATGCGACCCAGGAAATTGTGGAAGTCCGAGGTGAGGCGGAACTGACAGAGTATCCGGGCAAGATCCTGAAGGTCTGGATTGAACCGCAAGAATCTCCAGCTTATCCCCCCACAACTTCAGCAATTCTGGACGCGGATCTGATCCTGATAGGTCCGGGAAGTTTGTACACGAGCCTGCTGCCGAACTTGCTGGTGAGAGGGCTTTCGGATGCCGTTTTGGCTAGCCGCGCGGAAACTTTCTATATCTGCAACATCGCCACCGAACAAGGTGAAACAGATGGATTCAATGCTTCGGACCATGCCCGGGAGATCGACCGGCATATTTGCAAGCATCTTTTTAACCTGGCAATCTGCAACAGAAATTATCACGGGGACCTGGGCGGAAAAGCGCAGTGGGTCCGGTTGGACGATGAGATGAAACAGAATTACCGCGTTTATGAGGCGGATCTGGTGGATGACCTGTATCCCTGGAGGCACAGTTCCCGCAAGTTGGCGCGGGCAATCATAAACTTGTACGAAGAGCGGACAGGCCCATTGAATTAAAGTTGGGTCTTTGATTAAAAGGAACTGGTGAGGTGTTCTTGAGGCGGCGGATCAAACTGAACGCCTGGTGAATACTTGTGATCTTTACACAAAGTTAATACTGACAGACAAACAATCGGATATAATTCTATAGGTTAAACATAAACACTCTGGCAGCCATGCCAGTCAAGATTAAACCAAATTCACTCTATCGGAGGAAATATGAGAACTCAAGTAGCAATCAATGGCTTCGGCCGCATCGGACGTCAGGTTTTAAAGCGCCTCCTCGAAGACGCGTCAGACACACTGGAAGTCGTGGCAATCAACGATCTCTTTGATCCACAAACCAATGCCCACCTTTTCAAGTATGACTCAAACTACGGCATCTACAAGGGTGACGTTGATGTCAATGAAGCTGGCAACCTGGTGATTGATGGCAATGAAATCAAGGTCTTTGCTGAAAAAGATCCGGGCAATCTACCCTGGAAAGATCTCGGCGTAGATATCGTTTTTGAGTGCACCGGCATCTTTACCAACGCCAAGAGCGAAGGTGGCAAGATTGGCGCAGATGCGCATATCGCGCGCGCTGGCGCTAAGAAGGTCATCATTTCTGCGCCCGCCAAGGGTGAGGATCTGACAATCGTTCTGGGTGTGAATGAAGAAAAGTACGACAGTGCGATTCACCACATCATTTCGAACGCTTCCTGCACCACCAACTGCCTTGCGCCTGCTGCCAAGATCGTGAACGATCGCTTTGGCATCGTCAGCGCCGTCATGACCACCATCCACTCCTACACCAACGACCAGGTCATCCTGGATCAGGGTCACAAGAAAGAAATGCGCCGCTCTCGCGCTGCTGCTCTGAACATCATCCCCACCAGCACTGGTGCTGCCAAGGCTGTGGCTCTGGTAATTCCTGAGCTCAAGGGCAAGTTCGACGGCTATTCTTTGCGCGTTCCGACCCCCACCGTTTCAATCGTTGACTTTGTGGCATTGATTGAGAAACCAACCACCAAGGAAGAACTCAACGCTGCCTTTACCGAAGCTTCCCAAGGCGCGCTGAAGGGCATCCTCGGCGTGACCACCGGCGCTTACAATCAGCCGCTGGTTTCGAGCGACTTCAAGGGCGACCCTCGCTCTTCCATTGTTGACCTCGAAAAGAATATGGTCATGAATGGCAACCTGGTGAAGGTTGTGACCTGGTACGACAACGAATGGGGCTATAGCTGCCGCGCTGTTGACCTGGGCAAGATGGTTGCAGAGAAACTCTAAATCTCAAGGTTTTCTGATCGAATGGATGCGCAGCATTGTTTCAAAAAACAGTGATGCGCATTTTTCATACAAGGAGAAAAAATGTCAGACAAGAAAATGGTAACAGATCTGGATGTAGCTGGTAAGAAGGTTTTGGTGCGGGTGGATTTCAACGTGCCGATCAAAGAGGGCAAGATTAAAGACGATACACGCATCACTGCAGCTCTGCCGACAATCAACTATCTGCTTGAGCATGGTGCGGCAGTCATCCTGATGTCCCACCTGGGGCGCCCAAAGGGTCAACCCAACCTGGAATTTTCAATGAAACCCGTTGCGGATCACCTGGCTACTCTGATTTCCGCACCGGTCAAGTTCGCGGAAGATTGCCGCGGCGAGATTGCCAAAGCTGCCTCCGACGCTTTGAAGCCGGGCGAAGTTCTGGTGCTCGAGAACACCCGTTTCTACTCGGAGGAAGAAAAGAACGATCCTCAAATGTCAGCTGACCTGGCATCGCTGGCAGACCTTTATGTGAACGATGCTTTTGGCACGGCGCATCGCGCGCACGCATCCACCTACGGTGCGGCAGTCTTGCTGCCTTCAGCGGCTGGTTTCCTGATGGAAAAGGAAATCAAATACCTGGGTGACGCGATAGCCAACCCGGAGCGCCCCTTTGTGGCGATCCTGGGCGGCGCAAAGATCTCGGACAAGATCGGCGTGATCGAGAACCTGCTCAAGAAAGCTGACAAGATCCTGATCGGCGGCGGCATGGCGAACACCTTCCTGAAAGCGCTCGGCTATGAATTGGCTGACTCGCTCGTGGAAGCTGAAGTGCTCGACACTGCCAAAATGCTGCTTGAGAAGTCAGAGGGAAAACTGGTTTTGCCGGTGGACATGGTGCTTGCCGACGCCTTTGACGCGGAAGCAAAAATGGAGACTCTGCCCGTGGGCGATGTGCCGGCTGGCTGGCGGATCCTGGACATTGGTCCAAAGACTGTGGAAGCATTTGGCGCGGAGATTGCCAGTGCAGGCACAATTGTCTGGAATGGGCCGATGGGCGTGTTCGAATTCCCGCGCTTTGCTACAGGCACTTTTGCGGTAGCCCACAAAGTGGCTGAAAGCTGCGCTGTAAGCATTATTGGCGGTGGAGATTCTGTATCTGCCATCAATCAATCCGGGCTGAGCGACCAGATCACCCACATCTCAACAGGTGGCGGCGCGTCTCTGGAGATGCTGGAAGGGATTGAGTTGCCTGGTTTGGCTATCCTTTCCAATAAGTAAACTCTTTTCCATTAGAGAGCCGTCAATTTGGCGGCTCTCTCCATTCTCAAGTAATTTGCAGACAGGAAAAATCATTTCTTGGATTAATGATAGAATCCCAAAAAATGTACCGATTCATCGGCTTTTGTTTTGGCTGTAAAATCATCGATGGAGAAAAACATGAGAAAGCTAAAGAAAATGAAATGGTTTATTCTGGGGCTCCTAAGCCTGAGCCTGGTGTTGGCAGCTTGTGCCCCTTCTGTACCCCCCACCCCCTCCGAAGCGGAGATCGCGCAGCAAGTGGCGGCGACTCAGCAAGCAAGAGCGACCCAAAACTCAGTAGAAACGTTGGTGGCATTGGTCACGCAATTGAGCAACCAACCCACCTGGACCCCTCAACCTGCCTGCCCGGTTTGCCCGACACAGGTCGTGGTGGTTCCAACCGCAGTGACAACTCCCGATCCAACTGAGGCTGCGGCTCAGCTGACAGCGGTAGTTCCAACCGAAGAAGTTGGCATTAAATGTTTCCAATTTGATTTTGTGGGTGATGTTAACTATCCCCCTGGCACGATCGTAAAACCTGGAACGAAATTCAACAAGACCTGGACTATTAAAAACACTGGCACCTGTGCATGGAGCAGAGAATATGACCTGGTCCTGGCGGGCGGCGAAGCGTTTGGGACAAATAAGCGTGGTGACATTACCAGGGAAGTACCTCCGGGTGATACCATTAACATCACAATCTCAGATATGGTGGCCCCAATGACTGAAGGGACTTACTATAGTTACTGGATGCTGGCGGCGCCAGACGGCGCGCGCATCGGCTATGGTCCCGGGCAGCAGTGGGGGCTCGGCATCCAATTGGTCGTTTCAAACAAGTAAGCACGAAGCAGCCGCCCACCAGGGCGGCTTTTTTCTGAATCGGAACTTTTCGGACCCGATGCTCGTCTATATGGGAGAGGTAGTCTGGCTATTAAGGAGCAAGAAAATGAAAAGTATAACTACTAACAAACGCATTTGGGTTTTTCCGGGTTTAACCGTGCTGGCATTAAGTTTGATCCTGGCGGCATGTATTATGCCTGGTACGCCTGCGCCTGCGGGCGATCCTGTTGAACAAGCGATGCAAACTTTGCAAGCCCAAGCCACACAGGAGTATTACCAAACGGTGGTGGCACAGTTGACGGCAACCGCACCGGTCGTTGCGAACACCCCCACACTCAACCCCACTAATATCAATCAAATTCCGACGGAACCCGTGCAAAATACCGAAGTCCCCACCGTAGTCGTTACGCAGATTCCTGCCACGGCTACCCCGGTTCCGCCAACGGCCACGCCCATCCCGCCGACACCCACGCCCATCCCCTGTTATCAGGTGAAATTCATCGAAGATCTGACCATCCCCGATGGGACGAAAATTGTCGCTGGAAACGCATTTACCAAGACCTGGCGTATTCGCAACAACGGCTCCTGCACCTGGGACACCCGCTTTGATATCGCTTTTGTTGACGGCACACAAATGACCACTGCCAAGGTTTGGGACCTGAAAAAGGATGTAAAGCCAGGTGAGACAGTGGATATCTCCATAGAAATGACCGCCCCGTCGGTGATCGGCTCATACCAGGGTAACTACCAAATGGTAAACCCAAATGGTGGGCGCTTTGGCACCGGTCCTGAAAGCAAAAATTCTTTCTGGGTGAAGATCCAGGTCATCGATGGCAAGGGTATGGTTTACAACTTTGCTAAGAATGTCTGTGACGCCCGCTGGTCTAGCAGCAAAACCAATCCTTTGAGCTGTCCCGGCAAAGAAAGTGATGTCGACAAGGGTTATGTGCTCACCAAGGACGAACCTTACCGCGAAGACGGCGGCAAGGAAAACGAAATCGGTTTGATCACGCGCCCGAATGATGCCAAAGATGGCTACATACAGGGCATTTATCCAGAATTCCTGGTAAAAGATGGCGATGAATTCCGTGCCACTATCCAGTGCGAGGCGAACAGCCCCAAATGCAGCCTGAAATTTGAACTCTACTACCGCGTCGGAGATGGAAAGTTCATTGAACTGGGCGAGTGGAAGGAAGTCTTTGAAGAGAAGTGGAACCCAATAAAGGTTAATTTGTCCTCACTGGCAGGCAAGAAGGTTCAGTTCTCGCTGGTAGTCTGGAACGAGGGCACAGCTCAGGATAATCGTGGGTTGTGGCTCAACCCCATAATCTACCGCACCAAGTAAATTGTTGAAGTTGTAAGATAAGGCTGATCGGACTTCCCGGTCAGCCTTTTTTATATTACAGATTTGTAGGGTGGGTTGGCGTCACGTAACTTTCTTTTACCCAAGTCTCTTTGTAACCAACCCACCGACGATGGCGCTTCTATCTGGTGGGTTGGCTATTAAAAACCCCTCAATTTTCAGTTCCGATTGACGCCAACCCACCCTACCCTACGCACAATCGACCGTTAATGGTTTCTTCAATTCCAACAAACTCTTATCCCTTGCATATATTGCATCAAACCAAAGCCATGATTCGTAGGGTGGGCGGGCGTCACGTAACGGTAATCGACTCAAGTCTCTTTATAGCCAACCCACCAAAGGATGGCTCTATCTCCAAGCAAGCATCGGCGTAGGTCAGGTTGTGTTTTTCAACCTGACATCACGAACCTCAGCATGGTTCTTTTTTGAATGTGTAACCGCTTCTCTTTGGTAGAGTGGACCATCGTGCTCGAAGAGGATGGCGTCATGCAACTTACTTCCACCTAAACCTTTTTATAGACAACCCACCAAAACAAATCTCTTCCGTCCCATCGGTGGGTTGGCTTTTAATGCCTTTCTAATTCCCACGCTCCCTGACGCCAACCTACCCTGCCACTCCGCTTCATAACGGAGATTCTTGTAGGGAACGCGGCTTGTCCCGTTCCACTTACAACCGGAACGGCGCAAGGCCGTTCCCTACCAAAGAATCGCATATTCATCTGATGGGGGCTATCACAGACCACTTAATTCTTGATTCTCATTTACGCCATACTCTGCGAGCACAATGACCAACCCTAACTTGCACTTGGTCGTGAATTGGGCAAAATCACACCGGCTTGATGATAAAATAAACATTAACTAATAGCAGAGGATGGTAAGGAACAATGAGAAAACCAATGGTTGCCGGCAACTGGAAGATGAACAAAGGGCTGTATGAGACCCGTGATTTGATCCGCGAGATGTTTCCCGCGTTGCATGACGTGGAAAATGTGGAAGTCGTGATCTGCCCGCCATTTGTGGGGCTGGGAGTGGCAAGGCGAGAGCTGGATGGATCATCCATCAAACTCGGCGCGCAGAACATGCACTGGGCGGACTCGGGCGCTTTCACCGGGGAAATTTCACCAGTCATTCTGAAAGAACTTTGCGAGTACGTGATTTTAGGTCACTCAGAGCGGCGCGCCATGTTTGGCGAGACGGATGAAACGGTAAACAAGAAAGCTTTGGCAGCACTGGCGCACGGATTAAAGCCGATTGTGTGCGTGGGCGAGACTTTGGAGGAAAATCAGAGCGGCATCACCGCTGAGGTCGTCAGCCGGCAGGTGCGGGCAGACCTGGCAGGGTTGACCCAGGAGCAGGCTGAGCAGGTGGTCATCGCCTACGAGCCTGTCTGGGCGATTGGCACCGGTCTGGCAGCCACCCCCGAAGGCGCGAACGCCGTGCACAAGGACGTCATCCGTCCGATCCTGCGCGAATTGTTTGGCGAGGAAATCGGCGATGGAATGCGCATTCTTTACGGCGGTTCGGTAAACCCCGGCAACGCCGAAGAGCTCTTTGGGCAGTCCGATATCAACGGCGGATTGATCGGCGGAGCCAGCCTGAAGGCTGAGTCCTTCATCGCGCTTGTCAAAGCCGCGATGTAATTCTTTTTACGCAGTATGTAGCCGGGTGATGAGCCCGGCTTTTTTTATGCCTGATCTGATACACGCCAGGCAATTGCCATTGCCCTTGACCATGCTCCTCAATACTTCTATAATAGGCCGAACGACGTTGAATGAGGAAAGTAGGCTTTAGAGCCCCAACAGGGAGGCGCGGTCGAGACTGAGAGCGGCGCCAGGCAAGCGAAAGTTGAAGTTCCCTCAGGAGTCGCGCGGGTGAAACAGTTTTGCAAGTAGTCCGCGCCGGGTGTTCCCGTTACAGAGCAACCTGAGAGGGCTGGTGATCCCAGCCAAGAAGGGTGGTACCACGGCTTTTATGCCCGTCCCTTTATCCGGACGGGTTTTTTTTTGTCCGAATGACAAATTGATGAGGTGAAGCATGTTGGAAATTGAAGAGAAGTTGCAGACCGAACTGGCGCGCGGAATTGAAGCGCTTCAGTCTGTTGCGAAGGTTGAATCGCTGGAAGCCTGGAAAGGGGAGTTCCTTGGAAAGAGCTCGCTGGTGATGCAGGTCTTTGGCTCGATGGGAAAGCTCGCCAAAGAAGAGCGCCCGCTGATCGGCAAAGCCGTGAACCAGGTTAAAGTGGGGCTCGAAGCAGCCCTGGCAGAAAAGGAAGAGGGCGTCAAAGCCGCCAGCCAGCAGGAAGCCTTTACCAAAGAAACCCTGGATGTGACCCTGCCCGGGCGCAAGCCGCGCCGCGGCAGGATCCACCCGCTGCATCTGACACTGCGCCAGATCTACCAGATCTTTGGCGATATGGGCTTCCAGATTTACCGCTCGCCGGAAGTCGAAACCGACGACTTTAACTTTACCTACCTCAACATGCCGCCTTATCATCCAGCCCGCGATATGTGGGATACCTTCTATACTGACAAAGAGGGCGTGGTCCTGCGCACGCATACCTCCCCGGGTCAGGTGCACGTGATGCGCGAAAGGGCACCGGAGAATATCCGTGTGATCCTGCCAGGCACAACCATGCGCTACGAGCAGCTGACAGCCCGCTCGGAAATTGAATTCATCCAGGTGGAACTGCTGGTGGTGGGTAAGGGTATCACCTTTGCCGACATGCGCGGCACGCTCAACGATTTTGCCCGCAGAACCTTCGGCGAGAACGCGCGCACGCGCCTGCGCCCATCCTTCTTCCCCTTCACCGAGCCCAGCGCCGAACTGGACGTGGAATGTTTTGTCTGCGATGGCGAAGGCTGCGGCGTCTGCAAGGGTACCGGTTGGCTGGAGATCCTTGGCTGCGGTATGGTCCACCCGACCGTGCTCCGCTATGGCGGATATGACCCGGATGTCTATTCCGGTTTCGCCGCCGGCATGGGCATCGACCGTTCAACCCTGATGCGCTATCACATTGACGATATCCGCCACTTCCGCAATAACGACATCCGCTTTCTGGAACAGTTCTAAGAGGAGATGAGATGAAAGCACCCTTAAGTTGGATCAAAGATTACATCGACCTGGACGGCATTGGCATTGAAGAACTTGCCAACATCCTGACCAGCGTCGGTTTGGAAGTGGAAAATGTGCTCCTGGTGGGCGTTGAGAAACCCGAAGGTAAACTGAAGAATAAGTACGCCGGATTATCCTGGGATAAGGAAAAATTCGTGGTGGCAGAGGTGGTGGAGGTCAACCAACACCCCAACGCCGACCGCCTGACCCTCTGCGAGCTCAACGATGGCACTGGGATTGCGACTGTGCTGACAGGCGCGCCGAATATGTTCCCCTGGCTCGGCAAGGGCAGGTTGGAGCAGCCGCTCAAGGTCGCTTACGCGCGCGAAGGCGCGATGCTCTACGACGGGCATCAACCCGGACAGGTCGTGACGAAACTCAAAAAGACCACCATCCGCGGGGTTGACTCGCGCTCGATGATCTGCTCGGAAAAAGAGCTTGGCATCTCGGAGGAACACGAGGGCGTGATCGAACTCGACGCAGACGCGCCGGTCGGCATGCCCCTGGTGGATTACATGGGCGACGTGGTCTACGAGGTTGCGATCCTGCCGAACATGGCAAGAGACGCCTCCATCCTGGGCATCGCCAGGGAGCTTTCCGCGGTTTTAGGGAGACCCCTGCGCCTTCCGGAGGGAATTTCTCTTCATAAGGGTGGCGCAATCGCTGAAAAAGTAGGCCTGGAAGTGCGCGACGCTGAACTGAACCCGCGCTTCATGCTGGGCATGGTGGAAGGCACGCAAGCCCGCAAGAGCCCCTACTGGGTGCAGCGCCGGCTCTCGCTGGCTGGCATGCGCCCGATTGACGCCCTGGTGGACGCCACCAACTACACCATGCTCGAGATCGGTCAGCCCCTGCACGCCTTCGACTATGACCTGCTGCAGGAGCGGGCTGGCGGCAAGCCGACCATCATCACCCGCACAGCCTGTGAGGGCGAGAAGATCACCCTGCTGGACGGATCCGAGCCGAAACTGGACAGCCAAATCGAATTGGTAACTGACACTGCTGGTCCGCTTTCCATCGCGGGTGTCATGGGCGGTGGCGAGACTGGCGTGCATGCCGGTACCCGCAACCTGCTGATCGAGTCGGCGAACTGGAACTTCATCAACCTGCGCAAAACCCTCAGCAAAACCCGCATCAACAGCGAGGCAGGCTACCGCTTTAGCCGTGACGTCCATCCGGCGCTGGCTGAGACCGCGCTTGCCCTCTGCCTGAAACGTGTTCAGGAGTGGGGCGGTGGGGAAGTGGTGCAGGGCGTGTTGGACAACTATGGCAAGCCCTATGAGGATACCGTCAACCGTCTTTCGGAACAAACCATTCTTGAGGTGATTGGGCAGGAAATCTCGCTGGAAGAATCCACCCAGATCCTCGAAAGGCTGGGTTTCAGCTGTTGGATGGAAGGCGATGAACTGGTTGCAAAGAGCCCTGCCACGCGCACAGATATCGAAACCGGCACCATCGGGCAGCGCAATTTGATCGAAGAGATCGCGCGCACCTATGGCTATGAACGCATCGCGGCGAAACGCTTGGGCGACGAGTTGCCGCCCCAGGTGGGCAACCCCAAACTGGAAGCCGAGGAACGAATCCGCGACATCCTGGTCTCGATCGGTCTGCAGGACACCCTGGCTTACCGCCAGACCTCACCCGAACGTGAAGCACGTATCTACGTTGGCCGGAAAGCCCCAGAAGCTATGGCTTATGTGCGTCTCAAGAACCCGATCACGCCCGAGCGCACCGCCATGCGCCGCAGCGCCATGGCGACCATGCTCGAACTGCTGGAATACAACGCGAAATTCAGGCCTGGTCTGGCCATGTTTGAACTCGGACCGGTCTTTCTCCCCGTTGAAGGCGAAGTCTTGCCCCATGAAGCGCTGCGCCTGAGCATCGGGCTGACGGGCGCCTGGGACGTGGCCAGTTGGGATCGAGCCCAAAGCCCGGCGATGGACTTCTTTGATCTGAAGGGTGTGGTGGAAGCGCTTCTGGACGGTCTGCACCTGGAAGGGGTCAAATTCCAGGCAACAAGTCACCCCAGTTTTCACCCCGGCAAATGCGCCGAAGTGCGAGTGGGGGAGGAAGTTCTGGGTGTGATGGGCGAACTGCATCCTCAGGTCAAGAAGAATTACACCTTCGGGCAGGACCCGGTGCTGGTGGCGGAATTTGACGGAGAGACATTGGTGAGGTTGAGCAATGCGGTCTTCACCAACAAGGCAATTTCAAGCTACCCGGCGATGGTGGAGGATATAGCCCTGATCGTGGATGAGAGCTTACCGGCGGATGACCTGGAGGCGTTGATCTGGCAAGCTGGCGGGAAGCTGCTGGTGGATGTGAAACTGTTCGATGTCTACCGGGACGCCAAGTTGGGCGAAGGCAAAAAGAGCCTGGCATACCAGCTGACCTACCAGGCGTTTGACCGCACGCTGAACGATAAGGACGCCCTCAACATCCGCAACCGGATTGTGAAACAGACCAAAAATGTTTTTGGCGCGGTCTTGCGCAGCTCGTAGGAGAGTTTATGAAAACAATATTGTTGTTTACCCGAAACGGTTTGGGGGATGCTCCGGAAGGTTTGCAGCAGACTCTTGCCGTCAAGTACCTGAGCCTGGCAGCCCAGGAAGAGGAGAAACCCGCGCAGATCGTCTTTTACGCTGACGGCGTGAAGTTGGTGTGCGAGGGCTCGCTGGTGCTGCAGTGGCTGAGGGTGTTGGAAGCGGCGGGCGTGGAGCTGATCGTCTGCTCCACTTGCCTCGAGTACTTTGGGCTGACCGATAAGGTCAGGGTCGGTAATGTGGGCGGCATGCCCGGGATCCTGGCTGCGCTGCAAGCAGCCGAAAAAGTCATCAGTCTATAACAATACTGGAATTAAAAACCTGTCTAGACAAGTATGGTGGTTTACATATTCCAGGGCAGACACGGGGGTCTGCCCCTACGAAGTTACCCCTTCCTAAACCCTTGGAAGTAGGGGTCACCCCCCGTGGTGACCCGTCACCATGGCAAAAACGGGGTTACCTCTACGATCCGAGATGATCTGTGTGATCGACAAAAGTGTAAACAGTCATCCTACACAGACTGTAAACCATCATTGTCTTGACGAAGACGCCAACCTGTGTGCCAGGTGGCGTCTTTGTTTAGGGATAGGGGATTCTACCAGCCGAAAGACAATCCGCGCTTCCCGAGGATAAAATTGTCGAAGAGTACCTGGGCAGGGCTTTGCGCCAGGCCGGCGCAGACCAGCAAAGGCAGCAGATGTTCCTCGCGCGGGTGGCAGTAACGCGCTGAGGGGGCTTGAGCCCAGTTTAGCAAGGCACTGCGCATGTCAGCGTAGGCGGGTTGCGTGGTGGCTCCGATCAGCCAATCCTGGAAAGCATCATTGGCAGCGTCTGGCGCATTGGTCGCGCTCCAGGAGAAGGCAGCCATGTTGTGGAACGAGAAGCCCGAACCGATGATCAGCACGTTTTCCTCCAGCAGCGGGCGTAAGGCTTCGCCAAGCTGCAAATGGCGCTCCGGGTCCAACCCGCGGATCAGCGAAAGCTGCAAGGTGGGGATATCCGCTTCGGGGTACATCATCAGCAGCGGGATGAAATGGCCGTGGTCATATCCGCGGGTTGGGTCTGTCCGGGAGAGGATGCCAGCTGCCGCGAGCATCTCTGCGATCTTGGTGGCAGATTCAGGCGCACCTGGTGCGGGATAGTTGACCTTGTAGGTTTCCGGTGGAAAACCGTAATAGTCATAGAGCATCGGGGGATTGGGCGAGCCAAGCAGGGTGGGGACGGCTTCTTCCCAGTGCGCGCCGATCACGAGGATCGAGTCTGGGCGGGCGATTTGCTCCGGCAGGACTCGCATGAAATCGATCATGGCCTTGTGCCCCGGGTCGCCGAGCAGGGGCAGCGGTCCGCCGCCATGGCTGAAGTAGACAACGCGTTTTTTGTTTTCGGTCATAACGTCCTCTCTGATTAGTGTAATTGTAAACCAGCCTCGAGTTAGGATGAAACGACGCCTTTGACAAGGATTGTTTAGAATATTGGATTTGACAAGCAAGATGTTTTGTTATATACTCGGACTTCCGATGCGGGGTAGAGCAGTGGTAGCTCGTCGGGCTCATAACCCGGAGGTCAGTGGTTCGAATCCGCTCCCCGCTATTGAGAAGGAACCAGAGTACGCAATACTCTGGTTTTTTGTTAGCCGCGCGTACAGAGGTTGCCAACATTTTAGAATCGGAGGATTTAAAAATGAACCACTGTTCGCCGGGCTCAAAAAACTCACATACATCAATTCTGTTGTCAAAAGCTATCGATGGTTTCCTCACTTTCAAGATAGCAGAGGGCTTCAAGCCGCCCATGCACATCCAACTTGAGATAGATGTTGCGGATATGGGTGCGCAGCGTCGTTGGGGCGATCATCATCTCGCTGGCGATCTCTGGAACGTCCAGGTGCGAATTTAGAGACCTTTGGTCAAATCCCACACGCGTTAAAGACACCGATGCGATCAAGCGGCGGGAAGTCTATGGCAGACCTAGTACTCAAGCCCTGCTCCGCGAACCATCACGTAATAAGCCATTGGCAAAGGTCGGCCATCCATTAACAGGATGGCATCACTGAGAGAGCTTATCTCAATAGGAGGATTTTCGCCCCTAATTTTACAGATGTCAAATTCCTTAACTCCGTTATCGACGCAATAGGCTGTTGCAGCCAAATCCTGGTTGAGTTTGATTGATAGGTTCTTTGTTTTAGCTATTTCATATAGTAACACCGGATCCGTTCCTTGACTTTTTAGATATTCAATATCCTGGGCTGAAAAAGGTTGAGCCTCATAAAAGTCAAGCTGGAAGGTTACTGGTTTTCCCAGCATTTTTTCCCAAAACTTCAGCACTTCCTCCCTTGATGCCAAGAAATAGGGTGAAACCCCCACAAAATTGAATTCTTTGCTGTGCACATAATGCACCAAGAACTTTTTCTTTGCAGCTAACAATTCTTCGAGTGGGATACTAAAAAGGGTGATACTTCGATCTTGGCTTGGTCTCTTTTCGAATCCTATGGCGAGAAATAAGTGTTCGACCATTTGGCCATCTTTACCTTCCACCTCCTTGAGAAAACCAGCTAAGACACAACCTTGGAAATCTACATAGAAATCACGACCTACCAACAATCCCAGATGGGGCACGTTGGTGTTATTGGTGCTATCTCCAGGAGGACTGAAGAAGAAGCCACTTTCTTGCATTACCTCATCGCTGCAGATTTCACGATTTCTGAACATTTCTGCGCCAACTGATAAGGCTACTTCCAAGTATGCCTTGTTTGTTAGGGAAATATTTGTCAAGTTAATGATGCTATTCAAATCAAGAGGCTCATCGATAACCTCAGCTGTTGATGCGGATTTTGGATTCTCAGTGTTTGTCGCTTCAGGTGTTTCGGTTAGGGTAGGGACTACCGTTTGTCCTGGGGTCAGTTGCGCTAATGGATTATTCGAGGCGATGGTGACTGCCTGAGAAGGCGTGTTTCCGTAGGTGTCCTTTCCTGCTGGCGGTGGTGCTGAAGTAAGCAAGTTGCAGGAGCTCAACATTCCTGTGATTGCCAGCAGTATGACAAACACAGCAATGCGAACAAGTTTTCGTAGATGGTTAAGGAAGGTCAGGTCTCTCATGCTTTCTCCTGAGGATGATTCTGAATTTTATCCGATTATTCATATATTTGGAGGCGCAACGTTCAGGACCTAAAGATCTGTATCCAAGCAAGAAAAAGTGACTCCCGTCCATTCGACGGCGGGAACTAGCGGCGCGATTGCTCGTTTGATCCTCAGCTCATACGTGCACAGCACGTACGGAGGTAACAACAGCTTGAATTATGATTTGGATGCCATCCTGGCGGCTGTCATGGGCGGTACATTGATGACTTGTCATCATCAAAGTTGATGATTCGTCGGCTAAATCAAACAAAGATCCCCGCCAACTGGCAGGGATTGGTTGATTGGAAGGTCGGCAACTCAAAACAAGCCGAGATCCCGGGCTTTCTGGAGGGCTTCAAGCCGCCCATGCACATCCAGCTTGAGATAAATGTTGCGGATGTGGGTGCGAAGCGTGGTTGGGGCAATCATCATCTCGCTGGCGATCTCTGGAACGTCCAGGTGCGAATTTAGAAACCGCAACACTTCCAATTCGCGCTCGCTCAACGGCTCAATCAGGTTAGCGCTCGTGGAGCGGAGTGGGGCAGAGCCAGTTCCTCCGGGCTTGGGCGCTTCTTCCGGCAGGTGAAACGCGGTCAGGAGTTTCGTGATGTACTCAACCTTCACACCCCGGCTTTGCGTGCCCTTCAGCAGCGATGCCATCGGAGCTCCCCTCTCAACAAACATGCGCACGTATCCTTCCGGTTCCGCCGCTGCCAGGCACATTTCCAGAGCCTGCTGCGCCTCCGCTTCTCGCCCCAGTGCCTGCAAGGAAAGCGCGTAGATTGGCAGTAACTTTATCCAGAGCAGGTTCCAGCCTTTTTGCTGGAGCTCGTCGAGCGTTTTGTCGATTCTCTTGATCACATCCAGAAAGTGGTTCTGCTGATAGAGCAGTGAGACTTGCATGAACAACGCCTTATTGTTGTTGTCTTCTTCAGAGGTGGAAAAGCAGCTTTCATATTTCTTCGCAGCCGCAGGGACATCTCCTTTTGCTAGTAGAAGCATGATCTCGTTCTCAGCGGAGATGCGGGCATACCAGGGGGAAATCGTTCCCGTCACTTTCATAGCTTGCAGATTGACCGCGAAAGCCTCCGCAAATTCCCCGGCGGCGCCCAAAGCTTCGGAGAGACAGCTCATTGCGTAGTTTAACGCGTCGGCTTGGCCCCACTGTTCTGCCAGGGCGACGGCTTGCCGCGCCAAAGACACGGCAGATTCCAGTTCATTCCACTCGATCAGGATATAACTCTTGGTGGCATAGGCGTGTGCCAGAACAGGAAATCTTTGCGAGGACTGATGGACTTCTTCTGTTTTGTACACGGCAATCTGGCACAAAGAGAAAGCTTCGCGCAGGTGGCCTTGCAGCAGGTGCACGTAAGCCAGGTTGGAGCTTGTGTACAGCAGCTCGTGGACTCTGCCAATCTTTTTCCCAGCGACAAGCGCCGCTTCAAAGGATTGGGTGGCTTCAAGAAAGTCCCCCCGATACTGTAAAGCCAGGCCCTGGATATTCAGCAAATGGGTGCGGGCTGCCCAATCTTCCTCCGGCAAGTTCTCCATGGCTCGCTGAACATATTCCAAAGCCAGCTCAGCCTCCCCGTTCGTCCATGCCAGGTAAGCCCTAATCGCCGCCAGGTGGCTGCACAGGTGTCTTCTTTCGGAATCCTGCTGAACGTTGTCAAAGACATGCTCAGCCTTCTGTAAGAGTTCCTTCATGCCGGTTGTTGGGTCGGCGTAGGCTTTTGCCCAGGCATAAGCCATACATAACCAGGGATTGGAGGAAAACTGGTGATTTGAAAGGTCATTGAAATTTCTGAGTACATCAAACAGTTCCGCGTTTTCAACCATCGCCAGGGCATTTCCGGAAACGGCTTGATGAACCCGGTCAATATCTCCGGCAGCCAGGGCATGGCGGATCGCTTCAGAAGGCATATGGTTTGCGGCAAACCAGTCGCTGGCACGCTGGTGCAGTAAAGGAATCCGTTCAGGGCACAGTTGCTTTATCTGCTTGCGTAAAAACTCGGCAAAGAGATGGTGAAAGCGATACCAGCGCTGGTCCTCATCGAGCGGGATCAAAAACAGATTGGCACGCTCCAACTGCTCCAGAAAAGCCTGGCTACCTTGCTTGTCGATTACCGCATCGCAAAGGGGTGCGCTTAACTGATCCAGGATGGAGGTCTGATACATGAACGCGCGAACTTCCTCGGATTGCTGGCTAAAAACTTCATCCAACAGGTAATCCAGGATAAATCGATTTGAGCCCGAAAAGGTCCTGATAAACAAAGAGACACTTTCCGGTCCCTGCGACTTATATCTGGCTTGCATTGAGAAGGCGGCCATTTGCAGACCGGCAATCCACCCTTCTGTCCTGTCCTGAAGCGCCGCAACTTCTTGGGGTGACAGTTTGAAAGTGAGAGCGCCTTGCAGAAACTGCCTGGTTTCCTCGTATTCAAAACGCAAATCTATCGCCCGCAGCTCGTTGAGTTCCCGGCGTGCCCGCCAACGCGCAAGTGGCCAGGGGGGGTCCATCCTGCTGGTGGCCACCAGGTGCAGCTTGGGCGCGTCCTGTGGCAGATGTTCAATCAGGAAGGTCAAGTCCTGGTGGATCTGGCTGTCTGAAAGGGCGTGCATGTCATCCAGCACCAGGCAAACCGGCCCTTCAAGGGCGGAGAGTTGGTTGATCAATACTGTAATCTGATCTTCCATCGATCCGGGTTGGAGGGTGCGTGTAGCCTGAAGGATCTCGCTGCCGATGTTGGCTTGCTGAACTGGTGCCAGGGTGTTCAAAGCCGCAACAAAGTAGCTCCAGAAGCGCGCGGGTGAGTTTTCGCCCTTCTCCAGTGATAGCCAGGCAACCGGGAGTCCCGCTTGGGCATGCCACTCGCTGAGCAAGGTGCTTTTACCATAACCAGCTGGGGCAGAGATTATAGTCAGGCGGCAGCCTCTGGCAATGCCTTCATTCAGCCGGGAGACTAAACCAGGCCGGTTGACCAGGTTGCCATGCAGCGGAGGAACATGAACTTTGGTGGCGAGCAGGTTATCTGACACGTTCTTTCTCCTTGAACGCTAGATCAATTCTCATTATACGGGAAAACCAAAAAAATTCGCTGCGACCGAAGTATCGCACCAAGACTAATGTAGATACACACATCATGCTGCGCTATTGGAAGATACGGCAGGATGAGCAAAATTCCAAGTGAGTATGTAGGCAAGGCCAGTAAATAGCGCCGATCGAAGCGCTTTAGGATGGTTAACTGCCCGAGCAGAAAGATATTCGAATGCTGCCGTTGAAAGCAAAGCCGCAATACCGGTTACCAAACCACAAATTGTTAAAGTATATTGCTCGGGACGAACATGGCAATAGCTGGGAAAATATTTCCAAGCGATAACTATACAATATCAGTATGGTTTCAAAAATAAGAACGGTCTTGTGATATAGTATTAGTAATATTTTCCTGAAAGTGTTGTTTAAAATTTTTGTTCCTTGCCAGCTAGTAGTACCTGAAGAGATGTCCGGAAAATCAATTTTGGTATTGTAGTTCTTTTTCAAATCAGATTGATGTTTTAACTTATTACTGATTGCTTACTTAAAAATGGAGGATATTTAGTATGAAAATAGTATTTCGCTTGTCATTAGTTGCCATAATATTGAGCTTGGTGCTTTCGGCTTGCATCACTGCCGCTCCAACCGCTCCGACCGCTCCGACTGCCGCTGACAGCACGATTGTGATTCGCGCTGGCACGGGAGACGGTGGGGATGGACTGACTCCTCATCAGCAGATCATCCAAAACTTTGAGGACGAAAATCCCAACGTCATTGTCCAGCTCGAGCCTGTCTCCGGACGGGATTACTATGCCCGCTTGCTCACCCAGCTTTCGGCCAAGGCTGCCCCGGATATCATGCAAATCGGGGATGACGCGGTGCCTTCTTTCGTGTCCAAGAACGCTTTTGTCCCCCTGGACGCGTACCTGACGGGCATCAATTTTGATCCCAGCATTTATCTTCCCGGACTTTTGGATCCCGGAAAGATTGATGGCAAACAGTATCTCCTCCCCAAAGACTACTCGCCGCTGGCGGTCTATTACAACAAGACCCTGTTCGATGCAGCTTCCGTTCCTTACCCAGTGGAGGGTTGGACCTGGGAGGATTTGCTCGCTACTGCCCAACAACTGACCGTCAAGGATGCCTCTGGTAATGTGACCCAGTGGGGTATCCAGTTGCCGGCTGCCTGGACAACCGGCTTTGAATACTGGGTTGCCGCCGCAGGTGGTTCACTGATCAGCGCGGATGGCAAAAGCTTTGCCGGCGCGATGGATTCTCCCGAAGTGGCTCGGGCGGTTCAGTTCTATGCCGACCTGTACAATGAATACCAGGTTGCTCCTCCACCAGCAGACATGAATGCCTTTGGCGGTGGAAACAGCGAGTTCGCCAACGGCAAAGCGGCAATGATGCTCTTTGGGCGTTGGCCACAAGGTGGTTTTAAGACCAACCCAAATATTTCCTTGGGTGTTGTCGCTCCGCCGCAGGATAAGGTACGTGCCAACATCCTGTTCTGGGGTGGTTTTGGTATTGCCACTTCTTCATTACAACCGGAAACCGCCTTCAAATACCTGAGCTTCGTTTCTGGGGAGCCAGGCGCCCAGGTATGGAAGGATTGGGCGTTACCGGCGGTCAAGAGTGTCGCAGAGTCTTCGGGGCTGTCTGCGGACCCGATCGAAGGCGTTTGGATCGGGGAACTGAATCACCTGGTGCCCCGGGCGTACACCTTCACCCCCTACTGGAACGAAACAGCAGACCCGGCGCTGCGCAGGGTGCTCGAGTCGGTCATTATCGATCCAAATGCTGACGTACAAGCGCTGCTAGCCCAGGCTGCAATCGATGCCCAGACTGCTCTGGATAAGTTGGGAAATTAAAGCCTTCACATTGGAATGGGATGGGGTAATGCGCGTGCAGGTATAACAGGCACTCGTGTTACCCCATAATCCTTTCATTTATTGAAACGGAACAAATTTTGCCAATGCGATCTGCCCACCGGAAAGAAGCACTAAATTTTTACATTGCCATTGCTCCCTGGCTGGTGGGTTTTATACTCTTTACTGCCGGACCAATGTTAATTTCACTGGTTACCAGTTTTACTGACTGGGATCTCTTGACCGATCCGCAATGGGTCGGGCTGGAGAATTATCGTAATCTGGCAACGGACCCTAACTTCATCCAATCGATTAAGGTTACACTGACCTATACTGCAGCTTATGTCCCCCTCGACATGATTGGCGGTTTGCTCCTGGCGCTTCTGGTACGCCCGCGATTGAAAGGGATTGGTGTCTTTCGCACTATTTTCTACCTGCCGACAGTCTTTTCTGGGGTGGCTTTTGTTGTGGTGTGGCTGTGGATGCTCAATCCGAACGGTGGATTGATTAACTTGGTCCTCGGTTGGTTTGGAATTGAAGGGCCGCGCTGGCTGCTTGATCCAAAATACGCCTTATGGTCCCTGGTAATGATGAGTTTCTGGGGTTGGGGTCGTTCAATGGCGCTCTACCTGGGCGGAATGCAGAGTATCCCTGGTGAGCTTTATGAAGCCGCGGCCATGGATGGCGCTGGTAGTTTTCGCCAGTTTTTTAAGATCACCCTGCCTTTGCTCTCCCCAATGATCTTTTTCAACCTGGTGTTGAGTGTAATCGCTACCTTCCAATCCTTCACGAGCGCCTTTGTGGCAACAAATGGCGGTCCGCTTGATTCGACCCTTTTCCTGGTTTTATACATCTACCGCCAGGCTTTTGAGTACTTCCACATGGGCTACGCGGCTGCCCTGGCTTGGGTGTTGTTTGCAATTATCCTTGTCCTGACCCTGGTGCTTTTGCGCAGTCAGAAGTTTTGGGTGTTTTATCTCGGAGAGCGAAACGATTAATTATGCTCATGATCTCATTATTGAATCCGGGCGGGCAATGAAATGAAAGACTATTCAACCCCCATTTTGCAACCTCGTGGATGGCGTAAAAGCTTGCGCATAGGCTTGCTTGTCCTCGTGGCTGGATTGTTCCTCGCTCCCACCTTGTGGATGATCTCTTCCTCACTAAAGCCGGATTACGAGATTTTTGCTACGCCTCCATCCCTCTTGCCAATCAGCCCACGCTGGCAGAATTATGCTGAGGCGCTCACTTCACTGCCGTTCGGTCGCTTCGCCATCAACACTCTGATCATCGCGCTCAGTACAATTGTTGGGCACCTGCTGTCCTGCTCGATTGTGGCTTATGGTTTTGCCCGATTGAACGGACCGGGCAAGGGCTTCTTTTTTGTCTTGATGCTTTCCACCCTCATGCTGCCTTATCCGGTCACCATGGTGCCGCTTTTCATCATCTTTTCAAAAATTGGTTTGATCAATAGTTTTGTCCCGCTGATCTTGCCGGCTTTCTTCGGCAATGCGTTCTATATTTTCTTGCTGCGCCAATCCTTCAAGCAAATCCCTGTCGACCTTGAAGATGCTGCCCGGCTGGATGGCGCTGGCACTTTGCAGGTGCTGGCGAATGTAATTTTGCCGCTTTCACGACCAGCGCTGGCAACCGTGGCGATTTTCACCTTCCAGGCAGCATGGAACGATTTTCTCGGTCCGCTGATTTTCCTGCATGACCAATCCCTCTATACGCTGCAGCTTGGACTAAGCCTTTTCCGCGGCGCATACAATGTGCAGTGGGCATACCTGATGGCGGCTTCACTGGTGGTAACCCTGCCGGTTATTGCCATCTTCTTCATCGCGCAGAAGTCCTTCATTGAGGGAGTCGGATTTACGGGCTCTAAATTATAAGAAACAATTATTTAGCTAGACGGTTACCTGGATTTAGCAGGGGGAAAAGGGTCTGTTAAGACAAGGGTGGTTTACAGTTTGTGTGGGGTGATTGTTTACACTTTTATCTTTAAAACAGATCATTTAGGATTGTTGGGGCAGCCCCATGTACGCCATGCAGGCGGGTAACCACGGGGGTTACCCCTACATCTGGGATTTACGGGAGAAGCGGCTTTGTAGGGGCAGACCACTGTGTCTGCCCTGGAGAGTGTAAACAATCACCTTGGATAATGTGTAAACAATCATAATTGTCTAAACAGGGTCACAAAGGAATCCAATACTTGCTTACGCAAAGTTGACGTTAATACCTACTTGTTCTACTCAATATCTGGTAAATCAAAAAGGGAAGGTTTGTATTTGCATCAAGTATGATACATAGGTTATCCTACTATCCCAAAAGCAACCTGTTGTTTACGCAAACGGCACTTAAGCTAGTGGCACGATATTAAGAGAGATTTTGATGAGAGAATCCAAGATATTACTCATACTGACACTAATCGCTATTATGGTTAGCGCTTGCAACCTGGCGGCAGGCACGAACCCGTCGGTTTCGACACAATCAAACATCCCTGGAGCAGAGTCATTCGACCCGATAACGCAACCTGCAATTGATAACACCTACACCAAACAGGAAGGCGTGGACGTAATCTACTTTGCCGGCGGCTGTTTTTGGGGCGTAGAAAAGTTGATGCAGTCAATCCGGGGGGTGGTGGCAGCCACCAGCGGCTATGCCAATGGAAAAGCCGATATCGTCCCAACCTACGATCTGGTCGTCACCGGGGAGACCGGTTATCGTGAAACGGTGCGGGTCGAATACCAACCGGATCAAGTCAGCCTGGATGCCCTAATCTTCGCTTATTATCAGGTCATTGACCCAACCGTTGAAAATGCCCAGGGTTACGACGTGGGCACTCAGTATCAGACCGGTATTTATTACACAGGGGATGAAGCCAAAATTGCGGTTGAACGGATTACTGACATCGTCAAGCAGCGATACGAGGAATTTGTTGTGGAAATCAAACCCCTGGAACGCTTTTATGAAGCGGAAGAATACCACCAGGACTACCTGGTCAAGAATCCCATGGGTTATTGCCACATTTCGAGGGATGAGATTGCTGCCATCACCAACATCGTTGTTGACCCTGGAGACTACCCACGCCCGACGGATGAGGCGATCGAGGCAATGCTGACAGAACTGCAATACAACGTAACCCAGCAGGCAGGCACCGAAGCCGCGTTCCGTAATGACTATTGGGATAACCACGCTCGCGGGCTTTACGTGGATATCGTGACCGGCGAGCCGTTTTTTTCATCCAGTGATAAGTTTGAAAGCGGCACCGGTTGGCCGAGTTTCTCCAGGGGCATCGACGAGAACGCTTTTGTTTACATCGACGACGATTCTTTTGGGGTCACCCGCACCGAGGTCCGCAGTCGTGCTGGCAACACGCATTTGGGACACGTTTTCTATAACGATGACATCTCGCCAACTGGAACAAGATATTGCATCAATAGCGCTGCTCTTCGATTTGTGCCATATGAAGAGATGGAAGCCGAAGGTTACGGCTACCTGCTGGACTATGTCAAATGAGGGCTGTTTAGTTAAGTTAACGGATCTTTCCCTGGAAAGCCTGACTCTTGCAAAATCCATCTTCCTCAGTCAGAATTTGCCGCTCCCCATCAACCGGCTCAGTATTATTGATGATTGAAGAAGGGAGGAAGGTCTAAGTTTAACATTTTTCCCAGCTCCATCAAACTTGGGTTTGGTTTAATTTCTGTTTTCGAAACAAGACATAGTATGGGTGGCTAATCTACAAAATTGACAAAAAAAAGTACCACATCACAGTCATGACGACTATGCAATGATACTTATATCAAGAACTAATTAATACCAAACGTCAATATCTGACGCTAAATCTCATTGATCCAAAATTAAAAGAGAATTAAGAAAATTTGAATTTACACCTTTTGCACTCATAATCATTGGTGATTTTTTTCAATGCAAAGATCCCAAAAGCTGCAGCGTGTGCAATTTTACTGCCCGTAGAAATTTCTTTAATATCAGTACTTCCGCAACGAGGACATCTAAGTGTCTTGTCAATAGGCTCCCCACAATTTGGACATGCCTTGGCTGAACTTGATACATCACGATGACAAGCAGGGCATTTGATTATCGCCATTTTAATAATCTCCTTTGAATTTTTGTAATTCCCAACCAACAATATTATATCTCAATAATCACTCCTTAAGACAACTGGTGAAGTGTGTGTGAGAAGATTGTTCCGGAGGTTAAGAGCGATGAAACTTTTCGAAATGATCCATAAGGTCACTGGAGGATGAGGCTGAAAATGTGATTTGCTTGTAAACCTTTTCAGAATCAAAGCGTCCTCGCCACAAACCTTGTTTGCTCCTTCCATAAATGCAGGCTGGGCGAAAAAAGAGTGACTCGTCTACATGAGAAAATATCCCATGCTGTAAAGCAATGGGCTGATTTTCACCCTGAACAGTACCAGACAGGATCAGGGCAGCGATATATACAAACTTCCCGGGCTTACTTCCCCGTGTGGTCCAAAAAAGCGGCAATCCACACCAACGGCGCGTTCCAGTTGATGGCGACTTCGTTGGTTGTGTAGGACTGCACGTCATCCACATAACGCTTTGAGGGCGGCAGGCTTATCAGGTCAGCCGCGTCTGAGGGCGGATCGGCTGGGTTGAAGTTGGGTCCGCCAGAAAGCGCGCCAGCAGGAGGGGCTGGAAAACCGCGCGCCGGGTCGTTGGCCCAGAAGCGGTGGTGCGGGTGCAGCATCGGATAGGCTCCATAGCCCGCGACGAAGCTCTTATTCAGAGCGTTTCGCCCCAGGATGTAATCCATGCTCAGGCGCACGCTGTCAAGATAGCGCGCCTCTTCGCTGACCTTATGAGCCATGCTCACCAGCAGCATATTGTTCAGGATCAGTCCGTTCGAGCCCCAGGGATAATCCTCATCGATCAGGACTTGATAGCCGTCCTTTTGCTGCACCCGGATCAATTCGTCTGCGTAGGTAATCACAGCCTGCTTCAAGGCGGTTTTCTGTTCTTCGGAAAGTGAGGTTTCGTGGGTCAGAAGCGAGATTGTGCCCAGGGGTGCTACGTGCCCCCAATCGAAGGCATCCGCAGCCGCGAATTCTTTTGAGCTGAGCAGGTATTCCTTGTATTCCTCTTTACCAGTTGTAATGAAGAGCTCCGCTGCTGCCCAATAGAATTCATCGCTAACATTCTTGTCGTCATAGTTGCCACCTCCCGCGCCGGGGGTGTTGCCGGCGTAAATGCCGGGGTTCTCCAGCGCCGCCAGCCAGGCGGTTTCGGCTGCAGCCAGGCAGCGCTCAGCAAAGGCTTGATCCAGGCCGTTCCAGATACGCGCGCACTGCGCGGCGGTGGCAGCCAGGTTGAGGGTGGCGGCCGTGCTGGGCGGGAACAGGTAGCGCCCTTGCCCGGGCAGCGCGTGATCGTTATCGTTATTCACCTCAGTGGGGGGCACCATCGGCAATCCTGCCCAAGCTTCATCATGAAGTTTGTGGTGCACCATGCCAGCTTTGGGCTGCCCCTCCGGCACCTGCATCGCCAGCAGAAATTCCATTTCCCAGCGGGCTTCATCCAGCAGGTCAGAAACGCCGTTGCCTGTCTCAGGGATCATTTGCGAGCCATCCGGGAAGCCTTCCCAACCCTGCTCATAAAGATTCAGCAAAGTCCAGACGGTGATGCCGCCGTTGACCACGTACTTGCCAAAATCGCCGGCGTCGTACCAGCCGCCTGAGGCGTCCAGCGTGTAGTCGCATCCGGGCCAATCGTTGCCGTCAGGGTCTTTGCCCTTGTAACAGGTCACATTGGCATCCGTCACGTGCCCTGCTGGGCGGGCCAATTCTTTGCCGGCGTATTTTTCTTCGATTTCAATGCCTGTGCGATTGAGGTAGAAATAGGTCAGCGCGTCGTGTTTAAGACGTGCGTAAATATCATCGGAAACATTGAACGGCACACTTGTCACTCCCGCAGCGTCCAGCGTGTAGCCTTCGCCGGGCTCGACGTGGGCGGAAAAATCGATCTCGTGCAGGCTGTCGCCGGAGTTTGCGTCCGCGCCTTTGAATGTCGTCAGACCGCTGAGCACTTCTTCGCCAGCGGAGTTTTTCAGCACCCAGGGTAAGGGTTCAGCGGCATCGGAGGCAATCAGAGCGATCTTTTTGCTATTCACGAAATAGCCCACCTGATTGACGCTTACCAGTGCCAGGATCACTTCCGGACCGGGGGTGGGTGTCGGTTCAGGCGCTGCAGCGATTACACTTGGTTGTGGGATATCCGTCCTGCCGAGTTCGAAGAAGAGCGCGCGCCCAAACAGGCTTGGGTTTTCCCAGGAGAGGTCAGAGGTATCGGCGTTCGACCAGATAAGCTTGATGTCCCGGTCCTGCTTGGAGGCGCCGTTGATCTGGGCTTGGAAACCGAATTCATTACCATGTGTCACCTCGAGCAGGTCTTTCAGCGAGAGCGCGGCTTCAAAGCCCCAGCCATCGGCAGTTTTGAAGACAAATCCGCTCACCTTTGCGTCGGAGCTGAAAACGCCGGTTATGGTCAGTGCGTTTGGATCGGTGTTGCCGATGTCGGAGGCGTTGATATTGACCTGCATCATTTTCAAACCGTACGAGGTTGCGCCAAGATCGCCAGAGGCGTTGACATAAAACTCCATCGAGTCCTCATTCCAGAACTCCGTGCCATGCTTACCTGAGATGAGCGTCTTATCCGGCATTTGCATGGTGATGTAGAGGTTCTCCAGATCCGCGGCAACTGCAAACGTGAAGGATCCGTTTTCCGCCGGATCTGCTGAGGGCGTGGGACCCCGATCGACATAAATCACGGGGATGTTTGCCCAATCTGAGAGATCCCCATCCACTGTGATTTTTACTGGAAAGGGCACGTAAACCACTTCTCCGCTGATTTCAGCGGGAACAAAAGGGATCTGTTCTGGAGCTGCAGGATTGTTCACTTGATCCTCCGGTTGTGTTGGGGCAGCGGGCGATCCGCCGCATGCTGATAAGGTCAGTGTAAACGCAATAAAAACCAGGATAATTACTTTCAGGGAATAATTCATCACACTTCCTCCTGACCGTCCACTCTGATGCAGGGCGAGTCTGATATTGATTATATACGATTGAAGTGCTAGTAAATCCTTTTGCAATTGCTTGTCATTCACCATAAATAATGTATAATCTGCCTTATACAATTGGTAGAAATATGACCGCGATAAACGACCTGCCTGATGAACCTAAATATTCTGTACAAAGAATCAGCGACCTGACTGGTATTAATCCCGTGACCTTGCGCGCCTGGGAAAGGCGTTATGGCATCCTGAATCCAGATCGCGATGAGAACCACTATCGAATGTACTCAGATAGGGATCTGGCGATTCTCAGATGGCTGATTAACAAGAAGAACAACGGCGTCTCTATCAGTAACGCTTCGGCTAATTTGCACGAAATGATCAAGCAGAATAACTGGCCGGAAGTCATTCCGTTTGGGATCGCCCAGGCAAAAACAGTCAGCGCAGTGCCACCGCAGCGCTATGCGGATAACCTTTTTGATTTGTTAACGAAGCACGACGAAGTAGAGGCGGCCAGGTTGTTTGAGGAAGTGATCTCCAAATTTGATCTTGAAACCCTGATTGAAAAAATTATCACGCCCACGCTCATCTCAGTGGGCAAAGCGTGGGTTCGAGGCGAGATCATGATCAGCACGGAGCACTTTGCAACGGCTTTCGTTTTGAGCCGATTGAATAATCTCTACATCTCGCTTCCGATCGTCAATAAAGGTCCCAAAATTCTGATTGGTGGAGCGCCTGGTGAAGAACATGAGATGGGCGCTTTGATGATGGCCGTGCTCTTGAGGAACCGGGGTTACAGGGTAGAGTTTCTGGGGGCTAACCTGCATCTGGATGATCTGGTGGATTACTCTCAGCAGGAAAAGCCAATCATGGTCGTGCTCACCGCCAGCACAAACCGAGTTGCCATGGAGTTGCTGAGGGCAAAGGCAAAGCTCAACACAGTTTCACCTGCTCCAATTTTCTGCTATGCTGGTTTTGCCTTTGATTTCTACCCAGAACTGGTTCAAAAAATTCCAGGTTATTATCTCGGAAATTCGATGGTCAACGCCCTGGACGAAATAAAGCAGCTGTTAAGAGGAAAATAATCTTTCACAAAACAATCACAACCACCCGTTTTCAGGGTGGTTGCTGTTTATTTTGTGATGTATGTTCATCTGAAAATTGACTAAAACAAAAAAGAGTTGGCAAGTATTTGCCAACTCTTTTTGTCAATCAATTGCTAGGTTACTGTGGAGGCAGAAGCACTGCATCGATGACATGGATTACGCCGTTGGAGGCTTCGACATCAGTGATGATGACTTCGACGGTGTCGTTCAGGTAGACCTTGCCATCTTCAACTTTGATGGTGACAGCCTCACCCAGGACGGTATCGGCGCTGGTCAGGGTGACTACATCAGAGGCCATGATTTTACCACCAACAACATGGTAGAGCAGGATGGACTTGAGTTGATCAAGGTTCTCAGGGAGTAATAAGGTTTCGACTGTGCCTTCGGGCAGTTTAGCGAAAGCATCATCGGTTGGGGCAAAGACGGTGAAGGGACCTTCGCCTTTGAGCGTGT
>Ga0116157_10000065_pt1 | contig 115702 bp, 79 predicted proteins | sample AD_UKC048_MetaG_FD_89882 | JGI IMG/M metagenome (GOLD analysis project Ga0116157, IMG submission 89882) | Active sludge microbial communities of municipal wastewater-treating anaerobic digesters from USA - AD_UKC048_MetaG | ecosystem: Engineered > Bioreactor > Anaerobic > Digestate | place... | reverse complement strand
GTGGTCAAGACGGGCCTGTCGGGCGCGATCGGCAGCCGCCAGTACTTTAAGATCGATGTGCCCACCGGCCAGGCCAAGATCATGTTCAAGACCTCTGGCGGTACAGGGGATTGCGACATGTACGTGCGCTTTGGCACGCCGCCCTTGTTGGACGCATGGGATTACCGGCCGGCCCGGCTGGGGAACGCGGAGACCGTCACCGTTAACGTTCCGACGCCGGGCACCTGGTACGTGATGCTTCATGGCTACAAAGCCTACAGCGGGGTGTCGCTGTTGGCGGATTACAGCCTGCCCTCCGGCACTGTTGCCACTCCGGTGATCAAGCCGGCTGGCGGGACCTATTATAGTCCCGTGAATGTCTCGATCACATGCGGGACTTCGGGGGCGTCAATCCGCTGGACATCCGACGGCAGCGCGCCGACCGCCTCCTCACCGCTTTACACGGGTCCCATCAAGATCAGCAGCACTGCCACGGTACAGGCCCGCGCGTTCAAGAGCGGTCTATACGACAGTTCGATCGCAAGCGCGACCTACACCATCGGCACATCGCCCACGACTCCGACCGTGATCACGGACGGCGTGGCAGTGACGGGGCTGACGGGCGCGGCCGGAAGCATGCTCTTCTACAAGATCACGGTGCCGGCCGGTCAGACCAAACTCGACATCAAGACCTACGGTGGTACCGGCGATTGCGACCTCTACGTCCGGTACGGGTCATCGCCGACGCTCAGGAACTGGAACTACCGCCCGGCGCGGATCGGGAATAACGAGACAGTGAGCATCAATGCGCCCGCGGCCGGGGATTGGTACATCATGATCTACGGCTACAAGAGCTATTCGGGCGTGAGCCTGCTGGGCGATTACTATTGAGTGGGTCTTGCGACCGAATAGCCAGGCCATGCTGGGGCGTTTTGGAGGATGGGCGATCCTCACCGCCCTGGCCATCGGCGGATGCCAAAGGCCGAAAGCACCAGCCGATGCCGGGCGTGAGTCGCATGGCAAGGCGCGACCCGCGCACGCGATGAGGGTGGAGACGCGGACGACCGGCGCGCGCGCGCGGTCAGGGGTGTCGGCTGAAGATGACCAGCCCGTTCCCTGGATTCCGACAGACCCTTCTGTTCATTTGGCCCTGGAGCGTTTCCGGAACGGATCGGAGCGGGACCGGTTGGCCATTGCCGGGCTGCTCATGAGAATGGGTTCCGAGGAGGCGATGACGGGTCTGGTTATTCTCCTTCGCGAACTCCCGCCGGGCGACGTGAAATCGGTAATCTGTCAGAAGCTGGAAAAGTTCGAGGTGGGGGGCAAGCGGGAGTTTCTGTTGGGCCTATTGCTCGTGGACGCGGATCAGGAGATTGCGCGGGCGCTCACGTCGGCCCTCGGGTCCCAGGCCGATGAGGGGTTTGTCGGAAGGTTGGTCGAACTGAACAAGGGGGTTTCGGACGAGACGGTGAGGGAGAGGTTGTTCGACGTGCTGTCGCAGGCGAGTTCGGACGCTGCCGCGGCGGCGGTCGGTGCAATCGTGGCCGATTCGGAACGTCGCCCAGACGACCCGCTAGTTTTGGCGGCAAGCCGTGCTCTGGCCGAGAACGCGTCCCCGCAGGCACTGGACGTCCTGCTTCGCAAATTGGCTGGCGTGCGCAGGGAATCAGACGCCAGGGGCCTCACGGAGGTGGTGGGGAACATCGCCCGACCGCGGGCGCACCAGGCCCTGCTATACGCGGCCGAGGGCAACAGGGTCGCCCCCACGACCATCAGTCGGGTGGCAGCCATTCGCGCGCTCAAGAACTTTCCGGGCGAAGATACCCTCGAGGTGATGTCCAGGTTGGCGTCCGATCCGGATCCCCAGATCCAGGTTGCCGCGCGCGAGGTGGCCGCGGCTTGCGCGTCCGTACTGTCCGGTTCTAATGCCCCGCGCTGAGTCGAGGATTCGTCTACCTTTTCCCGAGCAGGCGGTCGGGGTTGAGCGACTTGAGCTGAGGGGGCACGAACAGGCCGTCTTTGCGGATGACGCGTCCGTCGAACCGGATCTCGCCGCCGCCGTACTCCTTCCTCTGGATGCAGACGAGGTCCCAGTGGACCTGAGAGCGGTTGCCGTTGTCTGCCTCGCGGTAGGCCTGGCCGGGCGTGAAATGGAAGGAACCGGCGATCTTTTCGTCGAAAAGGATGTCGCGCATGGGGTGGAGGATGTGGGGGTTGAAGCCGAGGCTAAATTCGCCGATATGGCGGGCGCCGGGGTCGGCATTGAGGATTTGGTTGAGGCGGGGCGTGTTGCTGGAGGTGGCCTCGGTGATGCGGCCCTTGCGGAAGACTAGGCGCACGTTGTCGAAAGAGGTGCCCTGATAGACCGTGGGTGCATTGAACGTGATATGGCCCTCGACGCTGTCGCGGACGGGGGCGGTGAACACCTCGCCGTCGGGGATGTTGTGAGACCCGCCGCACGCGACGGAGCCGATGCCCTTGATCGAGAAGCGCAGTTCGGTGCCGGGACCCTTGATCTCCACGCGATCGGTGCGGCCCATGAGTTTCTTGAGCGCCGCCATACCCGGGGCCATGCGGCGGTAGTCGAGGGTGCACACGCGGAAAAAGAACTCCTCGAATCCCGCCGTGCTCATCATGGCCTGCTGGGCCATGCCGGGCGTGGGCCAGCGCAGGACGCACCATCGGGTGTGACGGATCCGCCAGTTCATGACGGGGCGGAGGATACGGGTGGCGAGATCCATCCGCTGCGTCGGCACATCCGAGGACTCGAAGATGTTGTCCGCCCCTCGCAGGGCGATATAGGCCTGCATGCCCTTCATGCGCTGGAGCTCGATCCGGCGCGCGAACTCGAATTGCCCGGCGGTGCCATGGCGCAGCAACTCCCTTTGCACGGCCGGCGATGTGATCTGCACGAAGGGAATGGCACCCAGCCGGGCGGCCTCTCGCACCAGGGCGGCCACCATGTCGTCCGGGACGCAGGAGGCGTCGATGAGGAGGCGTTCGCCCCTTCTGAGCTTCACCGAGAAGCCTATCAGCACGCGGGCCAACCGTTCATGGCGAGGGTCGTTCATGGTCGGGATGGAAGCAGGGGACGGGGGGCGGCGCGACCCCTTTTTTTTGTTCCGCGGCCCAAATTGGAGGCTTGCCTTGGCTGGGGGCGGACGGGTAGCCTGTAAGCTATTGGCGGGTCTCATTTGCCGGGGTTTCCGGCGTGTGAGAACCGCGGCCAGAGAGTGAGGATGATTCAGCGATGAATGGCGACATTGTGAAAGTTACTTGCGGTTGGTCGTATGGTGCTGTCGCGCTGGCTGCCGCGGCGTTGCTGGCCCCGGGGTCTCTGGATCCGGCTTTGGCGGCCAAGAAAGATCAGATAGTGGATTACTCCGCGCCGGTGCAGGTGCGCGTGAAGAAGCCGGCCTCGGCGGCGGAGATTGACCCCAATTCTTTCCAGACCACCGAGGGGGAGATGGCGGCCACGTACGATGGCAAGCAGATGGAGCCCGCGCCGCAGCAGCGGAGGGTCAGCGTCCCCAGCCGCGTCTGGAGCCAGGGTGATCTGGATGAGTTGCCGCCGCCCGCCTGGGAGGATTGCAAGACGACAAAGCCGCGTTTCCGTCCTTTGGAGGGACCCCACGGACGGGTGTCCGCAGGCGTCATCTATCGTGATTTTGGCAATGTGGAATTCAGCTCGCACTCGATGCTCACAGAGGACCTCGAGAACGAGTACTACAACCTGCCCGCGCCGTTTTCCGCTGTCATTTCGCCGGGCGGCTTATTCGAAGTTAACGAGGGGGACTACTGGAAGGAGGATGTCGATGCGGGTGGTCCGTATATCGCGTTCGATCTGCTGTTTCCGATCTCCGAGAACTTTCGCATCGGCCAGCAGGTGTCCTTCTCGTACTCGCGCACGAGCGCGGCCAACGAGTTGTCGACCCTCAATGGCAATCTGACGGATGATGTGACGACCCTCTACTCGGAACGGGCCCAGGCCTACATGCACAACAAGGTGTTTGAGCGGCTGGATGCCGATATCTATACGCTGTCGCTGGGACCTCTCGCGGAGGTCGACCTCGGACCGGTCTTCATTCAGGGGGCGGCGGGCCTGGCGATCAACATGGTCCAATTCAACGCGGACGTCCGCGAGCAGCTGTACGTCGACACGAACTTTGATGATCCCGTGTTCCTCGACGCCGTGAAGTCTTCCGGTCCGGCCTATCTGAGGAAGATGGAAGAGGACAAAGAGGTGATGACGGAGAAGTGGGAGGACGGGAACCACGGCACGAAATTCCTCTTCGGTTTCTACCTTCAGGGCCTGCTGGGGGTCCAGGTCTCGGAACGCTGGAGCGTGGCCGGATTCGCGCGCTACGATTGGAACGAGCCCCTCGAGGGCGATGTGGGGTATTCGAGCTTCAGGATGGATCTGGACGCGTTTTCTGCGGGCGCGCAGGTCGGCTTTGGATTCTGAGCCCGGCATTCACGTGGCGGAATCCGCCTGCGTCTTGGGATGGCATCATTGGTTTGGGCGGGGGCCGGGAGAGCGTCGGTCGACTGACGCGGCGGTGGTGGCGGCAACGGGGCGCACGGGCTCTGGAGAGGATGAATCGGGATTTCGCGCATGAATCGAGGATGCGATGGATGTTGAACTGCTTTCCCGGATTCAATTCGCATTCACGATCTCCTTCCATTATCTCTATCCGCCGCTGAGCATCGGGCTGGGGGTGCTGCTGGTGATCATCGAGGCGGCGTGGCTCCGCACGCGGGACCCGATGTATCACCAGATGGCCCGGTATTGGACGCGGATCTTTGCGCTGACTTTTTCGATGGGGGTGGCGACCGGGATCGTCATGGAATTCGAGTTTGGCACGAACTGGGCGACCTACTCCCGCTACGTGGGTGATGTTTTCGGGAGCGCGCTGGCGGCCGAGGGCATATTCGCGTTCTTCCTGGAGTCGGGCTTTTTGGCGGTGCTGCTTTTCGGCTGGGACAAGGTTAGCCCCCGGTGGCACTTCTTCTCGACGTGCATGGTGTGTTTCGGGGCACACTTCAGCGCGATCTGGATCGTGGTCGCGAATTCGTGGCAGCAGACGCCGGCGGGGTTTCACGTCGTGGAACATCTGGGACAGGCGCGGGCTGAGATCACCGATTTCTGGGCCATGGTATTCAACCCATCCTCGATGGATCGGCTCTCGCACGTTTTGTGCGGGGCGTGGCAGGCGGGGGCGTTCCTGGCCATCAGCGTGAGCGCGTGGTACCTGCTGCGGGGCCGGCACGAGGCGTTTGCGCGGGCATCGCTCCGGATCGCGCTGTGGATGGCTCTTGCGGCTTCGGCGCTGCAGGTCGTGACAGGCCATTCGAGTGCCGTGGGCGTGGCGCGGAATCAGCCCGCGAAACTGGCGGCGTTCGAGGGCCACTATGACACGGGGGCGCATGCGCCGATCTACCTGTTTGGGTGGGTGGACGAGCGTCGCGAGAGGGTGGTCGGGGGCCCGCGGGTACTGGGGGGGTTGAGTTGGCTCGCCCATGGTCGTGCGGATGCTGAGGTCACGGGACTGCGGGCATTCCCCCGAGAGGACCGGCCGCCGGTGGCGTTGCCGTTCCAGGCCTTTCATGCGATGGTGGGCCTCGGCTTCGTGCTATTGGCCCTGTCGGCCTCGGCGGTCGCCCTGATGCACCGCGACCTCCTGTTCCAGAGCAGACCGATGTTGTGGGCGATGGTGTTCGCGGTGCTCGGGCCGCAGATCGCGAACCAGGCGGGGTGGTGGGCGGCCGAAGTGGGGCGGCAGCCTTGGATTGTCCAAGGGTTACTGAGGACATCGGAGGGGCTCTCGCGGACCGTCCGCGCCGAGGCGGTCCTGGCATCGCTGGTCTTATTCACCGCGGTGTACGCCCTGCTGTTTGCGGTGTTCGTATACCTGCTGAACGACAAGATCCAGAAGGGGCCCCACGCGGGGGATCTGGTGCCCACTGGAAAGCTCGCTTTGCCGGAGAGGGGGAACGCATGAGCGTGGCGTTGCCCGATCTGAATACGATGTGGTTTATCCTCGTGGGCGTGCTTTTCACCGGGTACGCGATGCTGGACGGGTTTGACCTGGGCGTGGGCCAGTTGCACCTGCTCGCGCGGGGTGATCGGGAGCGACGGATCATGCTCAACGCGATTGGGCCGGTCTGGGACGGCAATGAGGTGTGGCTGGTGACGGGTGGCGGGGCGCTGTTCGCGGCGTTTCCAGAGGTCTACGCGACGGTGTTTTCGGGTTTCTACATCCCTTTCATCCTGCTCTTGGTGGCGCTGATCTTCCGGGCCGTGGCGATCGAATTTCGGAGCAAGCAGCCGATGCCCTGGTGGCGCGCGATGTGGGATTGGAGCTTCTTCGGGGGGAGCCTGCTGTCAGCGTTGCTGATCGGAGTTGCGATGGGGAACATCGCGTGGGGCATGCCGTTGGACGACAGCGGAGAATTCGCTGGCTCCTTTCTTGGGCTGCTGCATCCCTATGCCCTGATTCTGGGGGTCACGACGGTCGCGCTATTCATGATGCACGGCGCCATCTATGTGCTCATGAAGACCGAGGGCGAGTTGCACGAGCGCGCGCGCGGTTGGGTTAATCCCTGCATCATATTCTTCATCATCTGCTATGCCACCACAACGATGGCGACCCTCATCTACGTGCCTCACATGACCGAGCGGGTGCGACAGGAGCCCGCGTTCTTCCTCGTGGCCCTGGGGAACATGCTTGCCATCGCCAACATCCCCAGGGAGATCCACCGCGGCGAGGATTTTCGGGCGTTCCTTTCCTCTTGTGCGGCCATGGTGGCGCTGATGGCCCTTTTCGGGCTTGGGATGTTCCCGAATCTGGTGCGGGCAGTTCCGGATTCGGCCAACAGCCTGACTGTTTACACGGCCGCGTCCTCGCAAAAGACTCTGGGCATCATGCTAAATATCGCGCTCATTGGGGTGCCCATGGTCTTGGCCTACTCCGCGAGCATCTACTGGATATTCCGGGGGAAGGTGAAGCTCGATGAGATGAGCTACTGAGGAGTTCGTCGGCATGGTTGATGAATGGCGGGTCACGATTAGCCCTGCGCTGATCCGCCTTGCCAAATGGGGGGGGGCAAGCGCAACGTCCGACCAATGAAACGGTTCCTTGTTCTTCAGATGCTGCTGTCGTGCGGGGCGTTGGCCGCGGCGCCGGCGGACCCTAACGATCCCACGTTTGTAGTGGCGACGGTGGATGGGGTGTCAATCACCCGCGCCGAACTCAATGCCCGCATCGAGAGGGAATTGGCGCTCCGCGGGGGCAAACTCGCAGACATCCCCGTGGAACGGCGCCCGGCGCTCGAGTGGCAGGTGCTCGATGTCCTGATCACCGAAAAGATCATGCGCGGCGCGGTCGCGGCGGCAAACGTGAAACCAGATGAGGCAAAGGTCGAGGAACTGATCGGCCGGATGAAGCAGCGCGCGGGCACCGACGCGGCATTCATGGCGATGATCGCGCGGCAGGGCATGACGGAGGCGACCCTGAGGGACGAGTTGCGCTTCAACACGAGCCTCGAGCAAATGCTGCAGCAGAAGTACTCGGCACAGCTGAGCCTGGATCCCTCCGCGGCCCTGGCCTATTACAACGAGCATCCGGATTTCTGGAAACGGGAGGAAACCGTGAAGGCCCGCCACATCCTGGTGCTGGTGAAGAAGGATGCGACCGAGGCCGAGAAGGCCGAGAAGAAGAAGGTGATCGACGGGGCGCGCGCGCGGGTCCAGGGCGGCGAGGGTTTTGCGGCGGTGGCGCAGGCCGTTTCGGAGGATCCCGGCTCGAAGGAGCGCGGTGGCGAGCTTCCCCCCTTCACGCGGGGGAAGATGGTGCCGGAATTCGAGAAGTTCGCGTTTTCACTTCAGCCGGGCCAGATAAGCCCCGTATTCGAAACGCAGTACGGTTACCATTTTCTTGAGGTGCTTGGCTCAGAGCAACCGCGCACGATCGTTTTTGATGAGGTGAAGCAGCGCATCGAGCAGGTGCTCCAGGGCCGCAAACGCCAGGAACTGGGAGGACAGATGGTGCGCGAGATCCGGGAAATGGCGAAGGTGGAGATCTTTATACCGAAACCACCGGAGCCCGTGACGCCGGCGGTGCCTGCGCCCGGGACGGTGCCGGGCGTTCCGGCCGCGCCCAAGGCTCGCTAGGAATCTGTCGGACTGGCCAAAGCCCGACAGGCTGCTAGGTCGAAAGAGGGAAATCCTGTAGGCCGCGCGGCCCGGCGCGGCCTTGCGGGGACGGATGGTGGCCAGGGCTGGCCGCCATCCGGGATCGGTTCTCATCCCCCGGTGGTGACCGCCGCGAGCGACATGATGCCTCACTGGAGAGATCGGACGGGGGCCACGGGCGATGTCTGGCGGGCGGCGCGAGAAACGGGGTTGAAAAGGCGCGGTGGCGAACGAATATGAATTGATGAGACTGACGATGGCATTTGGGCGCGATGGCGTGGGTCTGGACTTACCGGATGATCCCCGCCTGACGGTTCTTGAGGGTCGAGATGCGGCGCCGCTGGCGGAGCCCGCGGCGGCGATCGAGCGATCGATCACGGAGCCCATCGGAAGTCGGCCATTGGGGGAGATCGCGCGGGGCAGGCGGGATGCGTGCATCGTGATCTCTGACGTGACGCGGCCCGTGCCGAACAAGCTCATCCTGCCGCCGATCCTGAAGGCGCTGGAATCTGCGGGTGTGCCCCGGGCCAAGATAACGATCCTCATCGCAACGGGGCTGCATCGCCCCAACGAGGGCGAGGAACTCGTGGGATTGGTGGGGGCGGAAATCGCCACGGCTTATCGGTGCGAGAACCATTTTGCGCAGCGCCCGGAGAGCATCGTCCGGGTGGGCGAGACGCGCTCGGGTATTCCGGTGGAGCTGTGTCGGCGCTATGTCGAGGCCGACTTGAAGATACTGACGGGCTTCATCGAGCCACACATGTGGGCCGGATATTCGGGCGGGAGGAAGGCGATCCTGCCGGGCATCGCAAGTGCGCACACGATGAGCTTCATGCACGGCTTCAAGATGGTGGCCGATCCCGGCTGCGGGTACGACGAACTGAAACACAACCCATTCCACAGGGCGGGCATAGAGGTCGCGGAGATGGTGGGGGTGGATTTCATCTGCAATGTGACGCTGGATGCGAGGAAGCGCGTGACCGGTGTGTTTTCCGGGCATTTTGAGAAGGCCCATGAGGCGGGTTGCGAGTTCCTTAGGCCACAGGCGGTCGTGGAGGTCGATAGTCCGTTTGATGCGGTGATCACCAGTGGCGGCGGCGCGCCATTGGACGTGAGTCTGTATCAGACCGCGAAGGGAATCACGGGTGCCGCCGACGTGCTCCGCGATGGCGGCGAAGTGTTGATTTGCTCCGAATGTGGCGAGGGGTTGGGGGGGCGAGAATTCACAGAGCTGACGCTTTCGGCGAAATCGCCCCAGGAATTTCTGGAGCGCCTGCAGCGGCCGGGATTCTATGTCGTGGATCAGTGGGGCGCCCAGGAGATCTACGCGGTCATGACGCGAGTCAGGGTTGCGCTCCACAGCAAGGGCATTTCAGCGGACGAGACCCGCCGTTGCCACATCGAGCCGATCGCGGACTTCCCGAAAGCGGTCCGGGATCTGTTGGGGCGCTTGGGCGCCTCGGCGCGAATCGGCGTGATACCGCGCGGCCCATTCACGATCGGCCGGGTGAGGCGCGAGATGAGGGACGCGGCGTGAAGTGATTGACCTGGCTTTCCTCACGCCAGGGTTTGAACCAGGCGCAAGATCTCGCGCAGGCGGGCGCGCGGGTCCCGCTCGACGAGTCGGGGGAATCGTGTCCCGATCATGATGAAGTCGGTACCCTTTCGGATGCGCAGCTGGTCTCCGATCACCTCTATGTCCCGGAGTCGTCTCGCCGCGGCGAGCAACTGAATGCGGCGGTATAGGATCAGGTTTTCGGCCTCTGGGGGCAGGGCGCCGAGGCGGTCGCGCCAGCGTTCGACAAGCGCGTCCAGTTCGTCTTCTGAGCCGGTCTCGGTCAGTTCGCGGTGGGCGGCGATTCGCAGGGTGGGCTGGTGGAGGAACCGGGAGGGGAGGTAGGCGGCCAGCTGGCCGTTCTCGGCGCGGGCCTCGCTGAGCGCGAGAAAGTCGATTTGGACGGGCACTTCGCGGCGGTGCGCCAGTTTTCCGGAGCGGATCTGTTGGACGGCCTGGCGCAGCAATCGGCAGTAGAGGTCGAACCCAATTGCCATGACATGGCCGCTCTGCTCCGTCCCGAGCAGGTTGCCGGCGCCTCGGATCTCGAGGTCGCGCATGGCGATTTTGAAGCCGGCGCCGAGCTGGGAGTACTGCCGGATCGCGGCGGTACGACGTTTCGCCTCACCGGTTGTGAGAAGGGCGGGCGGCAAGAGGAGGTAGGCGTAGGCTTTGTGCTGGCTCCGCCCGACCCGACCCCGCAACTGATACAGGTCCGCCAGGCCAAAGCGGTCGGCGCGATCGATGATGATCGTGTTGGCATTCGGGATGTCCAGGCCGCTCTCAATGATCGTGGTTGAGACCAGGACGTCGGCCCTGCCATCGACGAACGCCATCATGACCTCCTCGAGCTCGTCGTCGGGCATCTGGCCGTGACCCACGACGACGCGGACGCCGGGGACGAGTTCCTTAAGGCGGGCGGCAACTCGACTGATCGTCTCGACTCGATTATGGAGGTAGAAGACCTGTCCGTCGCGCGCGAGTTCGCGCTGTATGGAATCGCGGATAACGCGTTCGTCATAACCGGTGATGGCGGTCTCGACGGGGATGCGCCCCGGCGGGGGGGTCTCGATGGTGCTCATGTCGCGCGCGCCCATCAGGGCGAGGTAGAGGGTGCGGGGGATGGGGGTCGCCGAGAGCGTGAGGATATCGATCTGCCTGAAACGATCCTTCAACATGTCCTTGTGACGGACCCCGAAGCGCTGTTCCTCGTCGACGATAAGCAGACCGATGTCCTTGAATCGGACGTCTGGCGACAGCAGCCGATGGGTGCCCACGATGATGTCAATTTCGCCATCCGCGAGGCATCGGATCAGGCGCGCCTGTTGCGCGGGCGGCACGAATCGGCTCAGCACCTCGATGCGGACCGGATAATCGGCCATGCGCTCGCGCAGTGTCTTGAAATGCTGTTGCGCGAGGACGGTCGTGGGGCACAGGAACGCCGCCTGCTTGCCAGACATGACCGCCTTGAATGCGGCCCGGATGGCCACCTCGGTTTTTCCGAAGCCCACGTCACCGCAAATCAGGCGATCCATGGGCCTTGGGAATTCCATGTCGGACTTGGTTTCGGCGATGGCGCGGAGTTGGTCGGGGGTCTCCTCGTAGAGGAAGGCGGCCTCGAATTCCCTCTGCCATTCGGAATCGGGCGGGAACTGGTGTCCCGGGAGGGCCTCGCGCTCGGCCTGGAGGCGCAGCAAACTTGCCGCGTAGTCCAGGATGGAGCGATGCGCCTTGAGCCGGGCGCGCTCCCAGCGGGAGCCGCCAAGCACGTCCAATTCGGGCTTCTTTCGGCCAAGGCCGACATAGCGGGAAACGATGTGGGCCTGTTCCACGGGGACGTAGAGTTTGGCGGCATCGGCGAATTCCAAAACGAGGACCTCCTCGTCGCGTGGGCCGCCGAGGTTGACTGGGTGGAGGCCCAGGTAGCGCGCGATGCCGTGCTGAAGGTGGACGACGTAATCGCCCTCGACCCACGACTCGATATCCCCCGCGACGCTCGCGGCCCCGCGTCCGGCGCGCCCACCGCGGGCACGTCGTGGTGGGATGTGCTGATACCGGCCGAAGATCTCGGCATCCGAAAGGACCGCGAGGCGGTCTTCGAGGAGAGCGAAACCGGCGGCCAGGTGCCCGATGCGAAAATCGATGGCAGGCGAACTGGTGGCAACTTCACCCAGGATCTCGCGGAGGCGCCGGGTTTCACCCTCGTTATTGCAGAAGATGATGATCCGCCAGCCATCGGTTCGCCAATCGGCGATGTGTCGCAGCAGAAGGGCGCGGCGCTGTTCGTGGAGCAGGAGATCGTCGCTGGTGGCGCGAAGGAATTCATGTGACAGGCACGTGGGCATGTCGGCCATGCCCGCGTGCTCATCGGGCTCGCATGAGACGGTCAGATGATCGGGCGGAAGCCAGTCGGCAAGACAGCCATCCGGGGTGTCCTCGGCAGCGCGAAGGAGGAGAATGGCGTGGTCCAGGATGCGGCGGGTGAGCTGGTCTTCGGCAGAGAACTCGCGGATGGAATGGACGGCATCGCCGTAGAATTCGATCCGGATCGGCCAATCGGCGTCCGGGGAAAAGACGTCGACGACGCCACCGCGCGCGGCGAATTGACCCCTGTCGTCGACCTGGTTGACACGCGCATAGCCGGCGTCCGTGAGACGCGCGATGAGGCGATCCAGCCCCGCGTCATCGCCGGGGCGGATCGAGAAGAGTCGCCCTTCGATGGCCCCGGGCTTAGGCACGGGTTGGTCCAGTGCCTCGCGGGTGGTGACGACGCAGGGCAGTGGGGTGTCGCCGGAGTACCGGCGGAGCGCGAGCAGGGTGCCAAGGCGCTGGGCGGACACCTCGGGGTCGGGCGAGGCCGAGAGGCGGCCGAGCTCGAGCGGTGGGAAGGGGAGGTTGGACTCGGCGCCAAGCCAGACGTCGAGGGCGGCGGCAATCTCATCCATGTCGCGAAAGCGCTCGCCGATGACGACCAGTGGGCGGCCCGCATGTCGCGCGAGCGCGGCGGCGAGGAACGCGCGGGCCGCCGGAGGCGCATCGGGCAGCGCGCACCCGCCGATGCCTGAAGGGCGGTAGCCTTCCGCCCAGCGGGACACCGCCGGGAGGCCTAAGAGATCTGCGTTTTGCGCTTCCGGCATGTCGATGGGCCGCGCCCGTACCGAGAGAAAATAGACCGCATGCGCGAAAAATCTCAATCGCGTCGTGTGCCCGCGGACGCGTATTCGTCCATCTCCCTCCGCTCTCGCTCGCGGAGGAGCCCGAATGGAATCCTGACACGAAACTCGTATTCGAGGCTAGCCGGCCCCCAATCTCCGTTCGGCAGTCGCTGGGCCACGTAATCGAATTCGATGTGTTCGACCGTTGCGAGGAACCATGCGACCGACACCGGATGCACCAGGGCGGCCCTGTTTCGCACGACCTGCTCCTGTGTCTTGGAGATCCAGAGCGTGCCGCCGGTGTTGTTCATGATCTTCTCTTCCCGAGATGCGTACGGCAGATTCGGTTTCGGGTGGTATCTCACGAGCCGACAGGGTTCTGCGTTCAAGGTGTCTTCACCGGCGAATGTCCAGACGTAGCGGGGGAGCATCGTGGCAAAATCGCCCACCTCCTTGAACTGGGCCCTCTGGCGGCCACCGCCCTTCCCGCCAGCGCTTTCGACCGAAAAAGTTTCACGGTTCCGGGCGCTCACCCGGCGCACCTCATGGCTCGAGCGCTCCACGGCCCCGTTCGCATCCAGATGCTCTTTGGTGATGCTCAGCCGGTAGTCGAAAGATTCCCGCCGTTCGCGCGCGTGCCGGTTATTCTCCTCGACCCGGCGGATCAGGTCTGCGGCGTCGCCAGAGGTCGTCTCATCCGAAGAAGGGCTGGCTGCGGCGATGGCGATGGGGAGAAAGGTGCACGTTGAAAGGCAGATGACCATGTGGGCACGCATGTACACCCGGGGATTCGTGGGGGCGGAAACCTACCTTGCGGCATCTTGTGCCAGGCGCACGGGTATGCCCTCCGCGTGGAGGTAGGCCTTGACGGAGCGGACGGTCTGTTCGCGGAAGTGGAAGATGCTGGCGGCAAGCACGGCGTCCGCCTTGCCATCGCGCAGGACGTCACGGAGGTGACGGAGTTCGCCCGCGCCCCCGCTGGCGATAACGGGCACGCCAACGGCCTCGGCAATGGCACGGGTGAGGGGAATATCATAGCCCTGTTTGGTGCCGTCGGCATCCATGCTGGTGAGGAGGATTTCGCCGGCGCCAAGGTCCGTTGCTCGGCGAGCCCACTCGATGGCATCGATGCCCGTAGGTTTTCGGCCGCCGTGCGTGTAGACCTCCCACCCCAGGGCGGGATCGGGGCCGCGCCGCTTGGCGTCGATGGCGAGGACAATGCACTGGCTGCCGAAGCGCTCGGCCGCCTCGCGGATCAGGTGGGGGTCCTGGATGGCGGCGGTATTGACGCTGACCTTGTCGGCGCCCGCCTGGAGCATCTCGCGGACATCAGAGACGGTGCGGATGCCGCCGCCGACGGTCAGCGGCATGAAGACGGTCTCTGCGGTGCGATTCACGACGTCGATCATGGTGCGACGCCCATCCGAGGAGGCCGTGATATCGAGGAAGACCAGTTCGTCGGCGCCCTGCGCATCGTAGGAGGCAGCGCACTCGACGGGGTCGCCGGCGTCGCGGATCTCGACAAACTTGACGCCCTTGACGACCCGTCCGCGGTCGACGTCGAGGCACGGTATGATGCGTTTGGCGAGCATGGGAGCCATCTCCATTAGCCGATTTTTGGGCGAGACGCAATGGCGAGTGATCCTTGAATCGCGCCGCCATCGCCGCCTGCTTTCTGAACGGACCAGTCACCGTTGCCGGGCGTCTGGCGACGGCAGTTGTTCGGGTCGAATGCAGTCGGGGCTCAGGATGCCCCTGCAGACCCACGCCCATCCGAGTCGCGCGGGGAGGCTGCTGTTGCCCATTCTTTCTGGGAGGATGCGCGGGGGCGGCAGCCAAGGGAAAACCGTGGATTCTCGACGTCACGCGTGAACTGTGAGAGAGTCACGTTCTATGAACTGGCGCACTTTGATCGCTAGCCTTGTCGCCCTCCTGCTCCTTGCGGCACCCGGGTTTTCTCAGGTGAAAAAGATCCCCGTGATACTCGATACGGACATCGGGGATGACATTGACGACACCTGGGCGCTGGTGATGGCGCTCAAGTCACCGGAGATCGACCTGAAGATGGTCGTTACGGACTACGGCAAGTCGACGTATCGGGCGCGCATCGTTGCCAAGATCTTGGAGATCGCCGGGCGAGCGAACATAGCCGTTGGCCTTGGCATCAACGGCGCCGATGTGCGTGGACGCCAGTCGGCGTGGACCGAAGGATACGATCTGAAAAAGTTTCCTGGAAAGGTGCACCAGGACGGTATTGGGGCGATGATCGACATGATCATGGCCTCGGCCGAGCCGATGACGCTGCTTTGCATCGGGCCGGTGCCGAACATCGCGGAGGCCCTGAAGCGGGAGCCGAAGATCGCGCAGCGCGCGCGGTTCGTGGGCATGCATGGGAGCGTGCGCGTGGGCTACGGCGAGTCCAAGAATCCTTCGGCCGAGTGGAACGTGAAAGCCGATTCCAGGGCATGCCGGGCGGCGCTGGGTGCGCCCTGGGACGTCACCATCACCCCACTGGACACGTGCGGGCTCGTCCGCCTGGAGGGCGACAGGTATGCACGGGTGCGCGACTGCCGCGATCCCCTGGTGGTCGCGCTCATGGAGAACTATCGGGCGTGGTCTGCGGCCGATAAAGAGCACAAGACCGACCCTGAGAATGCCAGCACGACACTCTTCGACACCGTGGCGGTGTATCTGGTGTTCTCGACGGACATGTGCCGGATGGAGCGGCTTCCGATCGCGGTGACTGAGGCGGGGATGACGGTGATCGACGGCCAGGCGGGCAAACCCATCAGCGTCGCGACTGAGTGGATGGATCTGAAGGCGTTCGAGGGGTTCTTGGCGGATCGCCTGACGAAGTGAGGCGGGCGCCAGTGCCTTGATGCGGGACGGCGGACGAACCGGTCATCATTGTGGACTTCCAGGGCATGATCGACTACGCCAAGGCGCGGTAGCGATAGGGCCTTCGCCCTCCTGCCCCGCTCGACAGATTACGGATGGGGCCGTAGACTGCCGGCTTCATTCGGGCTCATCCGGCCGGGGATAGTGGCTCACTCCGCGACCGGATCTATCCCGTGATTGGGCAAAACTGGACTTCGGGCCACAGGCGAGCGTTCACGATGAGTACACCGATGAAGAGATGGACCTGCGCGATGGTTTCTCTGCATGGGCTGATGACCGGATCGGTCCTTGCAGAACCGCAGACGGTCCAGGGATGGGCGTTTGGAGACGCGGCGTCGCGGCGTTGGATATCGCAGGCGCACCAGTGCAAGGACGTGAGGATCGAGGAAGGCGCGCTGAAAGGTGTGACCGCCGGACCCGACCCATTCCTGACCAGCCCCTCATTTTCGATCGCGGCCAATGCGTCGCAGGTTATCGAGTTTCGCGCGATGAGCGGTGCGGGTGGCCGGGGCGAACTCTTTTGGATTCCGGAGGGCGCGAAGGGACCCCAGGCCAAATGGTCCGCGTCGTTTGATTGGATCGGTGATGGCGGGTGGCACGATTACCGTGTCCGTCCTTTCTGGCAGGCAGAGAAGCGGATCGGGGCATTTCGCCTGGATTTTGTCAATGGCCGCGCGGATGTGCCTTTCGCCATCTCATCAATCAGGGTGATCGACGAGGGCGGGGAGGTGCAGCCGGGCGAGCCCGTTTGGTGCGGGCCGGCGCTTGGGGTTTGGAAGGGAGAGGACGGTGGTGAGGTGCAGATGAAAGGCGACGAACTGTCGTTCCGGCCACCCTCACCGGGCGGAGGAGATCTGGTCAGTCCGAAGATCTCGGTCCCATCGGACACTGCATTTGTGGTTGCGGTCGAGATGGCGGTGCCGGAGGGCGACACCGGGAACATCGCGTGGGCGTCCGATTCGGTCAGCGGTCTGCATCGCAAGACATTTCGAATCAAAGGGGACGGCCGTTTCCATACGTACAATATCGATCTCAGCAGCGAGAAGAATTGGCAGGGGAACATCGTGTTGCTGAAGCTGGTGCCCGTGGTCGGCAAGGCCGGCGCGGCCCGCGTCCGTTCGATGCGCATCTCCGATGACCTGCAGGGCCCGGCGGACGTGTCGGTGGTCCAGGCGCGCATGGCGGATGCGATGAATCGCGCGGGTAGGGCCGCGACCCTGCTGGTGCAGCTCAGCAACTTGGGCGGAACCGACGCGACGAATGTGACCCTTTCGGTCAAGAGTTTGCCCAATCACACCCGGGTCAGTTCGGCGACGGGCTGGGAGCGCGTGCCGGCGATCCCTGCTTCCGGGCTGGTGACGCACGCGTTCGAGTTGACCGCCGACGAGGCGGTGACGGGAGATGCAGAATTCGAGGTTTCGGGGGATGGCGCGCAGGGGCAGATGGTCCGGGCCCACGTGGAATTCCTGCCGGAGCTCAAGCTGCCCAAGGCGACATATGTGCCCGAGCCTCGGCCGGTGGGGGGCGATTATGAGATAGGCGCACTTTATTTTCCCGGTTGGTCCACGATTGAGGCGTGGTCGCGCATCTGGCCCGTGGCCCCCGAGCGCAAACCTTTGCTGGGGTGGTATGACGAGGCGAATCCCGAGGTGGTGGATTGGCAGATCAAATGGGCGGTCGAGAACGGCCTCTCGTATTTCCTCGTGGACTGGTACTGGCATCAGGGTCACCAGCACCACGATCATTGGGTCAAGGCGTTCAAGAGGGCGCGCTACAGGTCATATTTGAAGTGGGCCATGATGTGGGCCAATCACAATCCGCCGGGCAGCCATTCCGAGGCGGACCAGCGCGCGGTCGTGCGATTCTGGATCGATAACTATTTCAATATGCCGGAGTACTTCCGCATCGATGGCGAGCCGGTGGTCATGATCTGGAGCCCCCAAAACATGGATCGAGATTTGGGGGGCAGCGGTGGATGCAAGCGGCTTCTGGATATATCGCGACAGACGGCGCGCGAGGCGGGACATAAGGGCATTTACTTCATCGCGATGAAATGGCCCGAGGGTTCCTGGTCCCCGGATGTGGTGCGGGGCCTCAAGGACATGGGGTTCAACATGACATCCATCTATCATTATATGGATGATGGTGGGAAGGCGGAGAACCCGCGACGTTTCCCCTTCGATTTGGTGGCCGACTCCAACTGCGCGCACTGGAACGGCCTGCACGGGACGGGGATCCTCCCGTTCCTGCCAAACCTCTCGACGGGTTGGGACGATCGGCCGTGGCATGGCGACAAGGGCCGCGAGATCTTCGGACGTAGCGTACAGCACTTTCGGCGCATTTGTCGCGACGCGAAGAAATTCGCGGACGAGACCGGCATCAAACGTCTGACGCTTGGGCCGCTCAACGAATGGGGAGAAGGGTCATATGCCGAACCGTGCGCGGAGTTCGCTTTTGGCATGTACGAGGCCGTGCGAGAGACCTTTTGTCGGAAGCCGGCAGAAGGATGGCCGGTCAACTATGGCCCGCGCGATGTGGGCCTGGGACCGTATGATCTGCCGATGCCGCGGCCTGATGTTGGGACAGACTGGGTATTCAGGACGGACGCGGAGGGTTGGATTGCCACCATGGGCATTACCGATTTCAAAGCCGGAGGGGGCATCAGCTTCACGACCAAGACACGCGATCCGGCGCTGGAGCGGGCGATCCCGACCATCAAGGCGAAAGAGTTCGGGCGATTGGTGGCGCGCATGAAGGTATCATCCACCGCGACCCAGGGCACGTGCCAGTTGTTTTGGTTTTCGGGCGGCACACCGGCGGAGGGTGCTAGCCTTACACTGCCGCTGATAGCAGATGGTCAGTTTCACGATTACGTGTTTGAGGTCGGGAAGAGCCGCGCGTGGCGCGGACGCATTGGCCGGTTGCGTTTCGATCCATGCAATGCATCCGGCGTGGATGTTACTGTGGATCGAATACGTCTTGTGCCGTCGGGAACGTGAGGGCGCGTGGCTTTAAAATCTCGGGGGGATGGCGTGGCAATGCCATCGCGACGCGCATCTCTGGGGGTGGCACGCCCGGCTGGATTCGAACCAGCGACCCGCTGCTTAGAAGGCAGCTGCTCTAGTCCCCTGAGCTACGGGCGCGTAGCAGCCAGCGTAAACGGCGGGAGGCGCGGTGCAAGCGCCGGGACCGGCTTTTTGTCGTGACATGTCAGGCGAGGAGACCAACCATTGCGCAACTTGCACGGCGTCAACGTGAAACGGGTCCTGATCTTTACGGCGGGTTTTGGGGAGGGGCACAACACGGCCGCCCGGAACATCCGCGATGCACTTCAGGAGATCGCTTCTGGTGAATGCGAGGCGGAGGTGGTGGATCTGTTTGCCCAGTGCTACCCGCGGATGAATGCGACTCTGCGGCGCCTCTATTCCACTGCGATCAATCGCACGCCACATCTTTGGCACTGTTTTTACTGGATCCTGGATAGACTGACGGCGGCGCAGGACCGGCTCGACGGTTTCCACGATGTGCGCGGGGCCATGGAGCGGATGATTCGCGATCGCGGGGCGGACGTTCTGGTGACGGTCTATCCGGTGTACAATTTTGCGATTGCGGGTCTTGAGCCAGGGGTTTCGGCCGGTGTCCGCACTGTGACCGTGATCACGGATTCGATCACGATCAACTCGGTGTGGCTGCGGGCAGAATGCGAGCACTACATCGTGCCGAACGACCTGACCGCGACCGTGCTGCGAAATCGCGGGGTACCTTCGGGGCGCATCCATGCGTTGGGTTTTCCGGTGCAGACGGTCTTCGCCCGGAGCGAGGCCTTCGGGCCGCTGCCGGATCCAGAGGCGGGGCCCAGGCTATTGTACGTGGTCAACACGGGTGCGGCTCGGGCACACGAGGTGATCCGGTTGCTGGTCGGCATCCCGTGGTTGCGACTGACGGTCTCGGTGGGCAGGCGGCCGACGCTGGAGGCTGAAATCCGGCGACTCGCCGCGGTGGCGGCCGATCGGGTCGAGGTCATGGGGTGGACGGACGAGATGCCCAGGTTGCTATCGACCCACCATGCGGTGATCAGCAAGTGTGGGGGGGCCACGACGCAGGAGGCGATTGCCGCGCGGTGCCCGATGATCGTCAGTCGGGTCGTGCCCGGCCAAGAGGAGGGGAATTGGGAATTGCTAAGGTTGACCGGGGGCGGGGTGTTGGCCACCCGGCCAAAGGAGATCGAGAGCGCGGTCCGCGAGATGTTTGCCGACGGCGCCGCAAAATGGCGGCAGATGAGGCAGAGTCTAAGTGCGATCGCCAGGCCCGACGCGGCGCTGCGGATCGCGGGGTACCTGTTGGGCCTAAGTTGAGCCGTTGGACCGCAGACGGCGGAAGGGCGTTGCCTGTCAGGGATTCAAAAGGCAAATCTCGAACGTCAAGATGACAGGTGGTATGCCAGAGGTTGCCCGGCAACAGTGGGGCGCAACATTAGTTTTGACGTTTGGCATTTGAACTTTGGCATCCCCGCGTCCAAAAGAGTTGGTAGGATATGCCAACTGGCAAGAAACCGGATATTGGCGCCAAAGTGCGCGATTTGCCGCATCGGCCGGGGGTCTACCTATTTCGGGACCGCCTGAACCGGGTGATTTACGTGGGCAAGGCACGCGACCTGTATCGCCGCGTGAATCAGTATTTCCACCCCTCGCGCCGGGCGACTGCGGACCTGAAGACGCGGGCGCTGATCGAGGGGATATGGGACATCGAGACGCACGTGGTGCGATCGGAGCCGGAGTCCATTCTCTTGGAGGGGAGGCTGATCAAGGAGTATCGGCCCAAATACAATGTTAGCTTTCGGGACGACAAGCGTTTCCTCCTGGTGCGAGTGAACCTGTCCGACCCGTTTCCCCGGCTGGTGCTGACGAGGGTGAAGAAAGACGATGGGGCGCGGTACTTCGGGCCGTTCGCGCATTCGGGCGCGCTGCGCAGCACGCTGGACTTGGTGAAGAAGAAGTTTGGGCTGCGGTCGTGTCGCCCGCTGGAGCCCGGCGAACGCGACTACAAGCATTGTCTCGACCACATCATCAGGCAATGTTCGGCGCCATGCGTTGGGAAAGTGACGCAGGAGCAGTATCGGGAGCGGGTGCTGGCGGCCTGCGAATTTCTCGATGGCCAGTCACGGCAGATGGCAGAGGAACTTCGGCGCGAGATGAGGACGGCGGCAGACCGGTTGGATTTCGAGCGGGCGGCCGCACTCAGAAATCTGCTGGCCGACCTGGAGACGACGACCAAGCCGATGCGCCGGTTCGTCCGGGAGGAACCGACGACGGTGGTGCCCGAGCGAGACATCGTGGAGTTACGGGAGGCGCTGGGGCTGCCCGATCTTCCCATGCACATGGAGTGCTTCGACATTTCGAACATCTCGACGACGCACAAGGTGGCATCGATGGTCGCCTTTCAGGATGGGCGGGCGGACCGTTCGCAGTATCGGCGGTATCGGATCCAGACGGTCGAAGGGCAGGACGATTTCGCCTCCATGCGGGAGGTGGTGTATCGGCGTTACCGTCGCGTATTGGGGGTGGAGGAGGGCGGGCCCGAGCTGGCCTGGTTGACCGGCCCAGACGAGCGACCGCAGCTGCCCCCGCGTTTCCCAGATCTGATCGTGATCGATGGCGGCAAGGGGCACCTCAGCGCGGCGCTGGACTCCCTTCGGCGGCTGGGGGTCCGCGGGGTACCCATCATCGGTCTGGCGAAGGAGCGCGAGGAGATCTTTTTGCCGGGTAGATCCGATCCCTTGCTGTTGCCCCATGAATCGGGGGCACTTCGATTGCTCCAGCGGATCCGAGACGAGGCGCACCGGTTCGCAAATGCCTATCACCAATTGTTGCTGAAGCGCCGCATGTCCGAGAGCGTCCTGGATGAATGTCCTGGGGTCAGCGAGGCAAAGAAGGTCGCCCTGCTGCGGGCGTTCGGGTCGGTGGCACGCCTGCGGAAAGCGACGGTCAAAGAGATTGCTGCTGTTCCGGGTGTGGGTCTAAAGGGCGCGGGGGTGATCGCAGAGTTCTTCCGTAGGATCGGCGGGTGAGGTTTCAGGCCGGGTAGTCTTCGGCACGGGTCGCTTGGGCTGTGGGTCGTCTTTGCCGAATGGCATTGGCGGCGTCTGGCAAAGAGGCGCCGCACAGGGTCTGAAGGGCGGACAGCCAGACGTGTTGTGTTCATAGCCGGGATGGTATAGAAGTCTGGGCGTGAAGGCATGGATGATTGGTTGGGCAGTCTGTCTTTGGTGCGGGTTGTCGGGTGCTGAGACGTTGAAGCTGTGGGAGGGACAGCCGCCGCTGGCGGTGCCTTCGGACGAGGTCGAGGGGCAACTGCCGACGAAGCCGGGCGAGGATCCGAACATCGTGCGAGTGGGAAACGTCTCCGACCCTTCGATGACCGTCTATCACCCGCCCGAGGGTCACCGGACGGGGACATGTGTCCTGATCTGTCCGGGCGGTGCGTATCGCATTCTCGCGATCAAGCACGAGGGGACCGAGGTGGCCGAGTGGCTGAATCTAATCGGAGTGACGGCCGTCGTGCTGAAGTATCGTGTGCCCGCTCCCAGTGGCGAACCCGCCCACGTCCGGCCCCTGCTGGATGGGCAACGCGCCATGAGCCTGATCCGGGCGCACGCCCAAGAGTGGGACGTTGACCCGCGGCGGGTTGGCGTGCTGGGTTTTTCAGCGGGGGGTAATCTCGCGGCCTGGCTGATGTGCGAAGGTAATCGGCGCAACGCCGCATACCCATCGGCGGAAACCGAGAAGCCCTGCAGGCCAGACTTCGGCATCCTGATTTATCCCGCCTATCTGGCGGATCCGAAACGCGAGGAGGATAGACCTTCGGTGCGCGAGGAGGACAAACCCGGGCCGACATTTTTTGCGCACGCGGGCGATGATCGGATATCGCCTGATAACAGCATCGAATTGTTTCAGGCGCTGCGACGCGTCGGCGTCCCCGCGGAACTTCATGTTTTCCAACAGGGTGGGCACGGCTTTGGGATGCTCCGCAAAGGCAAGCCGATCAACGAGTGGCCCACGCGATGCGCCGAGTGGATGGGATCGCAAGGGCTCTTGCGGGGAGCACCGGTCACGCAGTGAAATAGGGCAGCCTGTCGGGCGAGGGACGCCAAGCCCCAGAGGCCAAAATCTCACAGTCTGACGGCTGTGAAGTGTCTGGCCTAGAGGAGCTTCTCGATGTCTTTATCTTCGAGTTCCATGGGATGGCCTTCCCAGACGATCTTGCCGGTCTTGTCCACCAGCAGGGCATGGGGGATGCCCTTGATGCCGAACTGTTTGCCCCAGTCGTCGCCTTTGTCTTGGGCGACGGAATACTCCATGGGGACCTGTTTCATGAATTTCTCGACGAGGTTGTCATCTTCGCTGGTGATTCCCACGACCACCAGGCCCTTGTCCTTATATTTCTTATAGACTTCGTTGAGGTGGGGGATGCTGGCCCGACACGGAGGGCACCATGTGGCCCAGAATTCGACGATCATGGGCTTGCCGATGGTCTGTTCCGGCTTGTTCTTGATGTACTTGACGCCGATTTTCGTGAGGACGGTGCCAACATTACCCTTGCCGCTAACGGCAAAGGCTGGTGTGGCCAGGGTCAGGCAGAAGGCGGCGGCAAGGAAGGAGATCATAGTTCTCATATTAAATAGGGTACGCGCACCCGGGATGCGTGCAAGCGAGGCGAGAGGTTTTTCGGATCCCGATTGAGGGGCGTGGCTCAGGTTCGAAGCAATCGTTTCTTCTGGCGGGTGACCCACTCGCGCGCCCGAACCTCCCAGGATTTGAGGCCACTGTACTGGTTGAAAGGGATGGCGAGGAGTTCAGGCCAGGCCAGTTTCAGGACTTCGCGGGTGAGGCCGCCGGCGGCCTTGAACTCGGTGGGGAGGCGCAGCAGGACATCGATGACATCGCGATGGGAAACGGGAAGGAGGTTGATGCGGAAAGGGGCGGCGCCGTAGAGATGGGCACAGGCCCATCCCCCGACCCGCAATTCGAGATGGGCCATGTTGAGATAGAACACCGGCGGCCCCTCCGGGAGGCCGTCGAGCCAGATTTGTATGGCCTCGGCAAAGCCGGGCTGCTGGGGCATCCGCATCACTCGGAACAGGTTTTCGACGGTGGGTCGTGTCTTCAGGGGGAGGCGTTGCCAGTAGACGGCCTTCCCCACCTCGCCACAATGGCCGATCATCCAGGCCTGGGACAGATCGAGGTGCTTTCTGGGTGGATCCCAGAACTTGCCTGCCTTGCCCACACCTCCGGCGTAACCGATCCGGAGCAGATAGTCGGCGGATGAGCTTTCATCGGCGATGCCCATCTGGATGAACCGATGGCGGAGGCTGGCGTGCCGCGCGAGGCGCCTCGTGATATGGGAGTCGATATCCTTGCCCGTGCCAGGGACGGAGGTTTTGGGCTTGACGGTGACGCATTCGAGCCTGTCGATGAAGTCCCTGGCGCACGCGAGCAGGCGCCGGCTGTCTTGGCCGCCGGTGAGCCCGAGATAGGCCCCGCCGCATTCGTCGATCAAAGCACCAATCTGGCGCCGGACGATCTGGTGGAACGTGTCGATCAAGGGCGGGATCTCGCTCTCTGCGACGTCCATGCATGCGGTTTTGGGGTAGTGTCGGGTGGCCTTCCATGTGCGCAGGTCGAGGAAATGGTTGGTGATGAGTCGCCTCACGCCAGCGGCAGCCGTGAGTCCGGCGGGGTAGAAGAGATCGTGGCGGTTGCGGGGGAATTCTGACGGACCGATCCGAAACATGGGGTGGTCCGGCTCATCGAGCAGGAGGAGGCTGGTGGTGGAGGCGATCCGCTGGCGGCGGGGGCACCATACCGTCGCCAGGGAGCCGGCCGGGTCCAGATAGAGCCGCTGCATCGTCGGGAGGAGGATGACGAAGACGAAACGTCCGCCAAAGCCATAGATCCAACGCTCGAGGTTGTCCGGGGTGGGAGACGCCCCGCCGACGCTGGGCAGGTGGAGATCGCGGCGCACGAATCGTCCCTTGTCATCGATGGGGTGTCCGATCGCGAAACCGGCCTGGTTGCCGTCGGGTGAGAGGAGGAGGATGACGGGCAAGGAGGGATGCGAGGCGAGATGCCATCCGGAACAACGGCGGGTCTGCCAACCTTCAGGAGGCACGGGAATCGGTTGGGGGGAGACAAGGAATTGGTCATGGAAGTCCTTTGCTTTGGTCCAGATATCCTGACCGCCCAAGTTCGCCTCCATGCGGCCCGCATGATATGGCGTCGAGTTGCGGAAGCACGCATTTCCTGAAGTCGGGTAGCCGATCAGCATGACGGGGCCAATTGGGTGCTCTTGACAAGGCGCCCGCCAGGGTGCCGGGTCGTGATCGCGGGCGCGGCAGCCCGCGGAGCATGGTGCCTTCGGACTAATCGTCAAGCCAGAGGACCTGGGTCTGGCCTTTCTTGAGCGTCATCTGGAACTCGCGCCGTTTGGTGAATCGTTCGTGCGTCGTGACATTTCGGCCCGCGCGTTCGCGGCCAAGGTCGATTTCGATCGGGCCATCGGCGGGGGCGTGGACAGCGAACAGTGGGCCATTTGCGAAGATGTTGGCGTCGCCATGGCAATACAAGTGGACGCCGGCGAGGCGCGCGAGGTGACGGACGAGGGGTGTGGGCAACTCGGTGCCCGCCGATAAGAGGGAGATACCTTCGGGCCCTTTGCGGAGAACGATGGCGGGCGAGCCGTCTTCAAAAAGCGCGAGCACGGAATCGCCGGGTCGTGGTCGTGGCGAGAGGAGTGGCGCAACGGGCTTGGGTTGCCCGAAAGTCGCGGGTAGACCGATGGCGAGGCCATCGGCGGTGGCCTTCATGTGTGCCTTGAAGCCCTCGCCCATGACCTTGACATCGAAGCCGGTGAGGTCCGCAACACTTTCGGGCGAGGGTCGCCCGCTGTCGAAGTATCCGGGCGCCCAGCACCAGATGTTGGCGGACCCGCGCGTTGCCTTTTTCAGTTCGGCGCGCTCATCGGCGGACAGCCACCACGCGGCCAGGAATATGTTCAGTTTGGCGTTGGTGCGCTTGCCCAAAATATCGTCGAGGAGGTATTGCCCGAAGGGCGCACCGACGCGGTGGAGGTTTTCTCGGACGGTGTAAATCAAGGGGCGCGTGGTCCATGGCACGGGCCCTGAACCGACGGGGAGAAGCATCGACCGCTCGTCGAGTACCGCGGCGATCTCGGGCCGGAACGGCGTCGGGTGATTCAGGAAGTATCCTTCGATTTCGCGGAATCGGTCCATCTCTTCCCAGAGGACGGGATCGTCGAACCAGCCGGACGAACCGAGGTCCATCCACCAAGTGGCGAAATTGCGGGCGGTCTCATGGGCGAGGTTTCGGCGCAATAGTTCGGCCGATGTTGCCTGGGTATCCGCGCCTGCCTGCCAGCCGGGTGCGCGGGAGCCCTTGGCGAGGTGGGTGCGGGTATCGTCCTCATTGAGCCAGAGCTTTCCGGAGAGCATGACGCTCTCGGCGGCGGTCATGCAGGGGGCGCCGCCGCCGGCCTGGCGATCATAGTAAGAGATCGGCGCGCAGAGAACGTCGATGTCCGGCGAACCGAGGACGCGGCGGAGCGCGTAGTGGCCAGAAACGGCTGGGCTATTGGGCAGGGTGCCGAATTCGAAAACGTAGCCATAGAAGAAGACGGAAAGGCGGTCGGGACCGGCCTCCTCCCGGAGCGCGCGTGCGAGGCAGAGCACGGTGTCCGCCATTTCTTCCTGCTGGAACATCGCGAAATCGATGCACCGCATCTCGCGAGATGGGTCGCGGAGTTGACCGTGTGGCGCGGCGCGACGTTCGTCGGGTGTGGGTACGGTGGCGGAGGCAGGGACGGCATCGGGGGTGGACCACGCCCTGCTCAAGGTGGCGTGGGTGGGGTACTTCCTGGCGAGCCAGGTGCGCCAGGCGAGGAGGGTGGCGGGCTCGAGGCCGTTGAGGGGATGTTCCCACGAATCGTAGTAAAACCACTCGCCGGTGTTTTGGCCGCACGGGTGATAGCCGGCCATGTGGGGGCCATAATGGTCTTCGCACCAACGGATGGTTCGGCGCAATGCGGCGGCGGAGTCGCGACGGTACTCGGGCGAAGAGACGGAGGCGGTTTCGCCGCGTTTGCCGCCCTCGTAGGCCATGACGGCGTCCGGGTGTGAGTCGAGCCACCACCTGGGCGGGTACATGCCGATGCGCGGCAAGAGGAGTGCCGCCGGATTAGCCTCGAGTGTGGTGCGACAGGCGGACTCGATGCCGGAGGTGTCGGGCTCTCCCCCCGGCTTCGCCCAAAGGGTGGGTATCGGGAAAGAGACGATGTTGACGTTTCGCGCGGCGGCGCATTTCACCTCCGAGGCATAGGGCGGCGGAAGACCGCCGTACTTCTGGAAGGAGCCCCCCTGGTGATGAATCGTCGGTGTGAGTTGCCGGGGCGCGGAGGCGCGGGCCCATAATGTGACCCGGTAACGGGTATCCTTGGCGAGTTTGAGGTGGGGGCGATAGAGGTGAAGGCCATCGAGCTTGGGGTCATTTCCGATCTTCAGCCGAAGAGCGGCGTGTCCGTCGTGACCCTCACCGGGGGCGACGAGCCCCTGAAAGGCGGGCTTTTTGTCACGGCCCTTGCACCACAATTGCCAATCTTTCCACAGGGCCTCTTGGCCGTCCTCGAAATCGGACGCGAGGATAATCGCACCGGCGCCGAGTTCGGTGATCCGGATATCGTCAAACCAGACCTCCCCGGGGTCTTGGCCGAATCGCAGATGCAGCGCCGCCTCGCCGTCGGTCTCGGGTGCGGTGAACTCGAAAGCGATTTCGCTCCAGTCCGGCCCGATAGACGCGTGTCCACCGCCGGCGGGGCCACCCCAAAAAATACGACCGCGGGTGGGTTTTCCATCCATGATCAATTGGGGCACGCCGTTGGTGACGGCGACGCGGAAGCGGTGACCTGCGTTGTCGGACGACGGTGCGGCGCCGAAGGTTGTCGTGAGCAGGCTGAGCGTGAGGATGGCGACGATAAAAGTCATATGGGCATACTGGACCGGGAGCCGCCGGGGGCAATGCGAAGGTTCGCCCTTGGGGGCACTTGGCCGCGGCGACGCCAGGTACTATCGGGAGACGCTGCGCGAGGCGGACAGATTATTTCGCGCCGAATTTGATCCGCATCTTGTGTCGATAGATCTGGCCAGGGCGCAGGACTGGTGTGGGCCAATCGGGCCGGTGGATCGAGTCGGGATAGACCTGGGTCTCGAGGCAAAAGCCGCCGTGCTGCTGGTACACGTAACCGCCCTTGCCCTTGTTCGTACCATTGAGAAAATTGCCTGTGTAGAACTGGACGCCGGGCTGGTTGCTCCATAGCTCGAGGGTCCGGCCGGATTTTGGTTCGCAGGCCCGGGCGACCTGCTTCATGGCAAAGGATTCACCGTCGACGACGAAGTTATGGTCGAACCCGACGGGGTCGCCACCGGCGGCCTTGAGGTCGCGGCCGATGGGCTTTGACGACGTGAAATCGAAAGGCGTGCCCTTGACTGGCGCGAGTTCGCCGGTGGGGATGAGGGTGCCGTCGACGGGCGTGTATCGAGAGGCGAAGAGCCTGAGCTCGTGATTCGCGATGCTGCCGGAGTCGTGGCCGGCGAGATTCCAGTATGTGTGCTGCGCCAGATTGCAGAGCGTGGCGCGGTCCGTCATCGCTGTCATCTCGACGAGCAATTCGCCATCGTTCGAGAGCACATAGGTGGCATTTGCGACGAGGTTGCCGGGGTAGTTTTCTTGGCCGTCGGGCGAATACAGGCCGAAGTTTATTGCGGGGCCGTCTGGGGTCATCTCGGTGCGGGCCGTCCAGACCTGCTTGTCGAAGCCCCTGATGCCACCGTGGAGATGATTGACGCCGTTGTTGGTGGCCAGCTGGTAGGACTTTCCATCCAGTTCAAAATGGCCTTTGGCAATGCGGTTGGCGCAGCGGCCCGCGATCGTGCCAAAAAACGGGTGGCCGGCGAGATAGCCATCGAGAGAATCGTGGCCAAGGACGATATCGGCCATCTTGCCGTTGCGATCCGGGACGTGGAGTTCGGTGATGATGGCCCCGTAATCGGTGACCTTCATCAAGAGGCCTTTGGCATTCTTAAGGGTGTAGAGTTTGACGGGCTGGCCGTTGGCGTTGCCCCATTCTTTCGATTCGATCGAGGGTTCGGCTCGTGTGCTCATGGTGAAGGTAATTGCGGATGTGGCCAAGAGAAGGGACAGGAAGTTGCTTCTGGCCGACCTGGGGGCGGAATCCCGCTGTATCGGCGATGTGGGGACCGTAACCCCAGGGTGCGTTTCTGCGACCATGGCATTAACCTAGCGACCGGACTGTGGGAGGTCGAGCGGGAACGTGTGCGCGCTATCGTCGTTTGGCAAGCAACAGAATCTCATCCAGATAGTCGGCCGCCCTCTTTTTGATCGCCGGTATTGCTCTTGCCAAATGCTCTCTCGTCTCGTCCCGTTGTCCCCAAGCTTCCTCCAGCTTCAGCGTGACGGCTTCGCCGGCATCTCTTGCGACCAAATCCTCGGCGGGTATCACGTTTCTTTCGACCGACATTCCAATGCTCCTGAAAAGTGTCTCGAACTTGTGGGACCAACTGAAGGTCACGGTCGGTATGCCTTCCGCCAGCCCTCGAAGCGCCGCATGAAAGCGCCCCGCAACCAAGAAATCCAGGCTGCCAATCGCCGCCTCAATGGATCTGATGTAGCTCTCCTCTGCCTGCCGAGACAACCGTCCTCGCTTGTGCAAGCTGATCACCTCAGACCGACGCGCCAAGTGGCCACACAAGAACTGGTCGTCTTTCTCGCGCCGGCCGAACCTGCCGTGTTCGTGGGGGATCAGGACGACGTGGGCGCCCTTCGCCTTGAAGAACTCAATTACTCTCCGCATCAGGTCTAGATACAGGGGGATCCGATCATGCAATTGCCGGTTTAAACTTAAACCAACCCAAGGCCGTCCCTGTGGCCCCGGCGCGAGGCCCTGCCGCAACAAGAGGCGGTGTCCATCCTCGTGCGAATCCATCTTGTACAGGAAGGCAAAATCGGGCGCGATTCGGACCTTGGATCGGTCGGCCTCGGGGACGAGCGGGCCCAGGTACTCGGCCGAAACCTCATCGCGCGCGCAGATCAAGTGCATCAGCCCGATCATGCGTCTCATTTCTCGATTCAGTTCGCCATCTGGACGCCCCTGGAAAGGACCGAAGGTCTGCGGTGCGGATACGATGACGGCGCCGACGTTTCTGCACGACGTCGCATTCCGTGTGGTGATGCTGGCATTACGGGCGCTGCGCATGTCGCTATGATGCGCGTCTGAATAGATGAAGCCGGCGCAGTCTATGAACAGGGCGGGCGCCTGAGCCTCCAGTCGCTGGCGATGGACCCGCTCGCGAGGCAGGCACATCACGCTCCAGCCCCGTTTCTGGAGGTGTTCCCTGCAGGCCCACCACATGACCGCGTCACCATAGTTGACAAAGACTCCGTTCGGCTGGAGTGAGGGACTGACCTGTACGATCGCGCGCGGCTGGCTGTCGCAGGAATCGAACCATTTGATGAGGGGGGCGTTGCGTCGCTTTTCTGCCCACCTCGCGAGGTGTTTTACGAGTCTCGACAGTCTTCGGATGCTTGGGGCGAGCGAAGACATCGGTATCGAAAGTCGTTGCCACATAGATTTCTCGTATCACAAAATAATGGGTTGCGCCCGAATCCGTCTTGAGGGCGTCGCCATCTTCATTTGTGGGGGGCCCTTATTCTGGCGCGCGCGACAAGGTCAGAAAATGCGTCGAGGAAACGTTCTCTGGTGTGGGTCTCCCTCACCCACGCAGAGCCCTCTTTTCCCAGTCGAGAACGCAATTCCGAGTTCGTCAACAGGTGGCTCAGGGCCTCGATGAAATGGGGGATCCCGTCCATGCCGTCCCCGTCATAGCGCCCGACGTAAATGCCAAAACGGGACACGATATTCTGCGGATTGACACAACTCAGGAGGGGCGTTTCACACCTCAAGGCTTCTTGAAAACTCACGGCCAATCCTTCGTGGACAGATGTGTTGACCAGGACCCACGCCTCGGACAGAAGGGAGGCCTTCGCCTGTTCTCCCACATGTCCAGTGAGTTCGACATTTGGCGGCAGCGTTTGCGGCTCCCAGGCTCCTTTTCCATGGAAGTGGGCTTGGCCGAGGAGCAGGAATCTCACGTCAGGAAAACGTCGGGCAAGCTCGACGAAAATCCAGGGGCGCTTGAGGGGGTCGAGCCTGCCGAGAAAGACCACCATTGGCGTTTCACTTTTCTTGATTGATGCCGGTTCGATATCAACGATGTTGGGCAGCATCGTGACGGCGGAGGGCTGAACGCCATAGGCATCCATAAACTTGTCGGCGAGGAAAGGGGCGGGCGTGGCAAAAAGCACGGGCCGGCGCCACCACGCCGAGGTTCGGACAACGGAGGCGAGGGACGTGCAGTCGGGAGTCTTGATTCCTTGCGGCGGGACGGTTTCCTCGCCGGGAATGCGGACGGCGCTGATTCGGGCCGCGTCCTCGGCAGTCCTGGGATCCCGTGCCCATACGATGATGGGGGTGCGCGGCAAGACGTGAAAAATGGCGCGGTATTTGGGCCTGTAGTCAATTGATAGGAGCAGATCGAAATGTTCCCGCCAGAGCCTCATGAAATAGCGTAGCGTGTTGCGTTCGCGGAGGATGAGGCGCGTGCCGTGTGCGATTGGGGCGACGCGCTTCTTTCGAGCGTATTTGTCACCAGAGAGGAAGACCAGGTCAACGCCTAAATGCGGGTTGTCGTTGAAACAATGTGCCAACTGACGTGTCGCCCAACCAAAGCCCCCCATCCTGCCCAAAGAGGGGTCAAAGAACTCGTTGGAAATCACTCCGAGTCTGATCTTTTTCCCGGTGGGCATAGTCACGTTCTTGCTGGGGGATTGGGGGCTGGGGAGACGGCGCAAAGGCGTTCGAGGAGGCCGACGAGCCGATCGTTCAAGGTCTCGATATCGTATTCTGCCTGGATTTTTCGCGATCCTGCCTCACCCATCGCGGGCCACAGTTCTGGGTGTTCGATCAGGTGCGTGAGATGGCGAGCGAGGGCTGCGGCGTCGGCCTCCGGGGCCAGGAAACCGGAAATCCCATGTTCGACAAGTTCGGGTATCCCGCTGTGCTGGGTGCTGATCACTGGCAGGCCGGAACTCATGGCCTCCATGAGGGCCACCGGGATTCCCTCCTGGTCCCCATCGGCGCCGGTGACGCTCGGGGCCAGGAATATCGAGGCGGTCCGGAGAACATCCGCCACCTCATCAAGGGATCGCATGCCGAGGAAACGGACGCGGTCCAGAGTCCCGAGCCGGGAGGCAAGGCGCTCGAGCTCTGGCCTCAGAGGGCCATCGCCAACGACGGTGTATCGGACACGCGGATGTCTGCGGCTTGTTTCGGCCACGGCGCGGAGGCCATATTCGATACCTTTCTTTTCCACCAATCGGGCGACCGAGACGATGTTCACCGGTTGGTTTGGATTGTCCTCTCGCGGCGCGAACGGAAACATCCCGCGATCAATTCCCATCCTATGGACGACCGTCCGGTCTGCGGGGCACCCCAGATGGGCGAGACTGCGGCTCCATCTCTGGCTGATGGGAAGAAAGAGTTCTCCCTCTTGGAACAGATCGTCATAGGCACGGCGTCCTGCCTTGGTCAGTTTCTTGGTCATGTCGAAGCCATGAAAAACCGTGGCGATCCTGCCCGATAGCGCACCGACGCGGCGCAGGCGTATCGCGCGAGCACCACTGGTTCCGAAGTGGGCAAGGACCGCATCGCAGGGCCGTTCGGGCAGAAGGGAAAGTCCCGTGCAGAGAATCTTGCAGGGTCGGCCGCCGCGAAGACATGCGGGGAAGGCGCGCGCAACCTTGGCCGGATTCAAGGGTAATTGTTGAATCAGGTGGGCCAGTGCCGCAATCCGCCTCGCGAGTGCGCTTGAGGGTGGCCTGAGTAGGTAGCGGGTTCGCCGGAGCAGCTCGTACCTCGTGATGCATGGATGGATCGGGGCATCCGCTCCCCGATGTTTTGCATAGATGACGACATCATGCCCACGGTCCAGCAGACCCGTGATCTGGTTGAGAACAAACGTCTCGGAGATTTCGGGAAAGCTGTTGAGAAAGAACGCAATTCTCATCTTACGGGCGGCGGAATTGCTTTCGGTTTCCAGGATCGTTCTAACGGACAACAGGTCTCATTCCGCGACCTCGAGCCACCCGAGGGATGTCGGGACGTGAAAATCGGGTTCGGTTGTCCGGGGATCCACCCAGCTCATCCACCTCTCGATGGGCGGGGGGTCTTTCATTCGGCGGCCGAGGTTGTGGATGCTCGGCTTGGCCGGCGCCGATTTGCCGCTGCGGTCGTGCGAGAACTCGGCGCGGAAGATGCCCCAGCGGATTCTCGCGCCGGGCTTAAGGGGAGGGAAACCGAGCGCCTCGAGGCTCTTCAGGGGGATGCTGCCCTCGACGTTGTAGCCGCCCTGCCGGACATGGGCGGCGGTGGCGAGGCCATCGAATTTCCACTTGCGAACGAACTGACGGTAGTATGAGGCGCTGTAGTCAAAAGGGCGGCCGCGCGAATCGATCTCCACGCAGAAGTAGCGGGTCATCTGATCGTCGAGGGCGATGTAGAGTTCGGCGCGGTCCTCAAGGACAGCATCGGCCTCGTCGGTGAAATCATCGAGCGCGACGATGTCGGCGTCATCGACATCGAAGGCGAAGTAGAGATGGTCGGCGTCGCAGATGGCGCGGAATTCGGTGCTGGGCACGGGATCGGGATTCCACGGGAAGCGGAAGGCGCGCAGGGCCTCGGCCTGGCCCCAGTCGGGCTCGTCCGGGTTGCCGTCGATCTTGATCTGAGCCTTGGGGAGGAATCGCGCGCGGTATGTGGTCTCGCTCAATCTGGGGGCGGAGAAGTCGCGCTCGTGGAGGGCGACCCGCAAGGGGCCCTGCATCGTGGTGATCCAGAATTCGCCGGGCACGTGTTCGTACAGATAGGGGTAGGAGAGGCGATGCTGGGGCTCTTTGTCCCCAGGCTTCATCGGGTCGTATGCGATCACCGCGGGCTCGCCCCACGTGGCCCCGTCGTCCTCCGAGAGTGCCATGGACAGTTGTTCGCGTCGACCGGTCCTCTTCTCGGGGTCGATGTAACGGTTCCAGAGCAGGAGGAGGCGGCCGTCGTGGAGGCGCTGGAGGAGGCCCGGTGAGCCGCTGGCCAGGATCTTCGAGGGGCGGATGTTCTCCCAGGTCAGACCACCGTCCTTGGAGAAGGCCTCCGTAAATGAGCCGCGGTACGTGCGCAGGAGAAGCCAGAGTCGGCCGTCGGCCAATTCAGTGATGGTGCCCTCGATGCCGCCGCCGTGGTCCCCATAGCCGCCGTACTCGCCGAGGTCGACGACATCCCCCTTTTCCCAGTTCTGTCCCTCGTCGTCGGACACGTAAGCAAACGAGACATGGCGGCCGGGGTCTCGCACGGCCTGCTGGCTGATTAGAACGATGCGGCCGGAGCGCAATTGGATCATCTGGCGAATCGCCCCGCTCCATCCCGTCTGAAGTCGTTGCGGTTCCTGCCACGTCTCGCCCTCGTCAAGGCTTCGGATCACATAGACCGGGAGCTGGCAATCCGGTTGTGGTCCGCCCTTCTTCTGGTCCCAGCTGAGCTTCTGCTCTTTTGCGTTGAGAAAGGCGAACAGTATGGTGCCATCGCGCGTGCGAAGGATCGCGGCCTCGCCCCGCGACTCGAAGCGGTCCGGTTCTCGGAAAAGCGGGCGAGGCCGCCAGGTGCGGCCATTGTCATGGCTGATGCTCGCGTCCTTGGGGCCGGCGGCGAGGATTGCGCCGTCCCCTCGTTTCACAAAGGGGCCGAGCAGGTCCGTGGGCAGGCGCTCGCACCGGGGATCGACGAGGATTTTCTTGGTTCCAAAATCGATTTCCTTCCACGGTGTGGCAGCCAACAGCAGGAGGAGCGGTAATGCATGTGCGGGGGTCATGGGCATATCGCTTCGGGTTGACCCGACTTGCGGGGGGTGGGCTATCGGTTTTGATGCCAGTGCCTATCGGCGAAATCCATGTAGCGGTCCCAGTCGTAATCGGTGACATCATGTTTCCCATCGCGGATGTGGTAGCCGATGGTGCCTGCGACCGGGGCATTGATGGCGGGCATCTCGGTGGCCGGGAGGCCGTCGGTACCGAGCATTCGGTAGACAGGATCGGCAGCCTTGGCGGCGAGGAACTCGCCCTTGGGATCGGCCCACCGATCCTGTTCGGCGCTGGCGACATAGACGGGCCGGGGCGCCATCAGCGCGATGAGCATGTGCTGGTCGAGGGGGAGTTCGGACTCGCGGTCAACGTACGTGGAGAACGCCGGACAGAACCAGTGGGGGAAGGCCCTCGTGATGTGGCGGATCTGTTCGCCGAAATCGCGGCGGTGAAGGTCGGCGCCGCCGCATCCGGAATCGTTGGAGATAACGATCGCGAAGCGCTCGTCGTTGGCACCCGCCCAGAGGGCAGTCTTGCCGAGGCGCGAGTGGCCCATGACCGCGATGTGTTTCGCGTCGATGTCGGGGTCGGTCTGGAGATAGTCCATCGCGCGGGACAGTCCCCATGCCCAGGCGGTGATGGCCCCGGGGGCATCGGATGCGCGGGTGCCATCGCCGGATTTCTGCCAGACGGGGAAGACGCCTGACTTGAAGTCGTCGAAGAAATCTGGGGCGATATCGCCGTAGTAGGCGGTGGCGACGGCATAGCCGCGCGCGAGGATGCGCTCGACCGGCCAGCGACTGGAGCGGACCCCACGGGATGTTTCGGTGGCCCGGTTGTTGACGACGCCGAATTCCTTGTTGTCCCGCATCCAGTTCGTGTTGAGGTCGATGCCGGGGTCGGAGTGAATCGAGTGATTGCCGTAGAAGTTCAGGCCGATGAAGGCGGGCGTGGGGCCAACGTGGTTCTTGGGAATGTATACGAGCAGATCCATGGAGGGTTCGCCCGATTGACCGAAGAAGTGGATGCGGATCTGTTTGCGGATGGCCTTGCCGCCGAGGGCGGCTGGGTCGATGCGGGGCGGGTCGAAGCGCACGCCGACCGGCGGTGCGGGCATGCGCCCATATTCGTATTTTGAGAACAGCTCGAGGATTTCTGGTCGGCGCTTGCCGCGCCACGTGGCGGGATCGGCGACGCGTGTGCCGTCCATGCACATGAGGGGGTCGGGGAGCGTGTACGACGAGACCTTGGATTCGTCGTAGTTGGTGGGTGGTGGGGCAACGGCCGCGGGGGCACTCGCCCCAATGAGGAATGCTGTCGCCAGAGGGCATGCGGCGGGGAATCGGCGCGGTGTCATGGCAGCAGGGTGTCCGCTGGACGACGGTGGGTCAAGAGGGTCGAGAGGCCCCGTGCCCCGGTCCAGCGCCCAACTGCCAACGGGATCGGTTATTGGAGTTTCTTCCCCTCGAATTCGCCGGTGAGGCTTTCGAGGAAGGCCACGAGATTGGAGGTCTCTTGGTCGGTGAAGTTTCGTCCGAGCTGGTACGTGCCCATTTTTCGGACGGCCTCCGCCAGTGTCTTGGCCGACGCGTCGTGGAAATAGGGCGGGGTGAGAGCGACATTGCGGAGGAGGGGCGTCTTGAACCGGTGCTTGTCGCGCGGCTGTTTCGTGACAGAGGCGCGTCCGTTGTCGGCGTCGGTGGGGTTTCTTCGATTGGCGAAGTAGTCGGCATGCAGACCCATTTTTTCGTAGGAGCGACCGCCCATGGCCATACCGGCGTGGCAGGTAGCGCAGCCGGCATCCATGAACAGGGCATGGCCTTTCTTGGCGGCTTCGGTCAGCGCGCTCTTGTCCCCGAGGAGGAATCTGTCGAAGGGGGAGTTGGGCGTCAGGAGGGTCTTCTCAAACGTGGCGATGGCATCGCAGACATTCTCTTGGGTGATGCCGCCGGGATAGGATGCTTCGAACTCGGCCTTGAAGGCGGCATCCTGGGAGAGCTTTTGGACGATCTCGGGCCAGCTGGAGGCCATCTCAATGGGGTTGGCGGGAGGGCCGGCGGCCTGTGCGGCGAGGTCGGCGGCACGCCCATCCCAGAACTGTGCGATCTGGAGTGCGGCGTTGTAGACGGTGGGGGCATTGATGCCTCCCTTGGCACCGCCCACGCCAGTGGAGACGGGCTCGCGGTCCGTGCCGCCCTTAGCAAGGTCATGGCAGGAGGCGCAGGAGAGGGTGTTGTCCTTAGACAAGCGGGTGTCGTGGTAGAGCCGCTTTCCGAGCGCGACTTTCTTTTCATCGAGTTTTTGGGGTTGGGGGATGGGCTGGATGACGGCCGTTTTCAGGTTATCGGGGGCGGCGGGGCTGGAATAGCGGGCCGCGCGGACCTCATGGATCCAGGAGACCACGGCCTTTTTCTCGTCGGCGGTGAGGGCGCCGTCCCAGTGCATGGCGAGGTATCGCGCGGGCGGCATGGACTCCTTGAGGATGACGTGCTCCAGTTTGGCGAGGGTCGCCTCACAGATGGGTTCGGCTGGTGCCTTGGCAAACGTGGCGACCATATCCAGGTGTTCGGTTCCCTTCTGGATGTCGCCCTTGACTAGCGAGGATGCCACGGGCAACGCCGCATAAAAGGGAAGGTTGCCCTGGTCGGTGTGGCAGTTGCCGCATTTTTCGCCGAGGGCGTGCACAGCGGTGAGGTAGGCCTGGGGAGCGCCCGCCTCGGAGCCCAGCTTGACGCCTTTGGGCAATCCGACGATGAGGTTAATGATGGGGAGTATCACGGCCAGGGCGATGACTGCGGCGACAGCCGCGAGGATGAGTTTTTTCATGGGGGGTCTCCTGACTTAAGCGTTTCTGCCTGACGCTATTTTGGTCGTTTGGCGGCAGGGTTTCAAGAGCAAGTTTTGATTGGCATGTTCGGGGGTCTGAGGGGGGGAATGATCGGGGCCTTGCGGTTCGCGCGTTGGGGTGGATAGATTCCCTAGTGGGTTTCGCGGAATGCTTCCGGTCTGGAGATTGGCGCGGATCGTCGCGGGTGCGGCGGCTAGCGGGATTGTTGCGGCCGGTGGACGGGGCCGGTCTGGAGGAGATGGCGCGGGAGGCGCGGTCCCTGACGCAGAGGCACTTTGGTCGGACGATGCGGCTCTACGCCCCGCTGTACCTGTCAAATGAGTGCATCAATGCGTGCAAGTACTGCGGTTTCTCGCGGGACAATGCGATATTGCGGGTGACGCTCGCGGTGGACGATGTAGAGAAGGAGGCCCGGTATCTGGCCGAGAAGGGTTTTCGCTCCATCCTTCTGGTGGCGGGCGAGCACCCGAGGTTTGTTTCGGAGGGATATATGGAGGCGTGCGTGCGCCGGGTGGCTGCGCTGGCGCCGTCGGTGTCCCTGGAAGTTGGGCCACTGGAGGAGGCGGCCTATCGGCCTCTTGTTCAGGCGGGGGCGGATGGTCTGGTCGTTTATCAGGAGACCTATGATCGGGAGTGCTACGCGGACTTGCATACGGCGGGACCGAAGAAGGATTTCGATTGGCGGCTGGGATGCCCGGAGCGTGCGGCGGCGGCGGGATTCAAGAGGGTGGGGATCGGTGCGTTACTGGGGCTGGCCGACTGGCGAGAGGAGGCGCTGCGGCTGGGCGCGCACGCAGATTATCTCTTGCGGGCGTGCTGGCGGTCGTTTCTGACGGTCTCGTTTCCGCGGCTGCGGCCTGCCGCGGGGGAATTTGCGCCACGATTTCCCCTGGGCGACCGCGAATTCGTGCAGTTGGTGTGCGCATTCCGGATCGCGTTTCCGAGGATTGGATTGGTGCTTTCGACGAGGGAGCCGGAACGATTGCGGGATCATTTGGCGTGCCTTGGCGTGACGCACATGAGCGCCGGTTCGCACACGGAACCCGGCGGCTATACGGGGGCGGGGCAGGAATTGGCGCACCTCACCGTCCGCGGTCGCCCCGTGCCGTTCATCGCGTCGGAGGGCGAACATCAGAGCGCGACCCAGCAGTTCGCGATAGCCGACGAGCGCCCCGCATCTGAGGTCGCGCATCGGCTGCTGGAGATGGGTTTCGATCCGGTTTGGAAGGACTGGGATCAGGCATTGGCAGGAACGGTCGGCGGGGATGGGAGCGCGTGAGCGAAACGATCCAAGTCTATGTCAATGGCGAGCCCCGGCAAGTGGCAGGGGGCACGACGGTCGCGGCGTTGGTCGGGCAGCTGGGGTTCGATGCGAGGACGCTGCTCGTGGAATTCAACGGTGAGCCCTTGGCGCGGGATCGGTGGGGTTCCACGGCACTGGCCGGGGGGGACAAGCTGGAATTGTTCCGGGTATCGGCCGGGGGATAGGCGAAGATCGACCTGTCGCGCCGCCTTCGAATCTGATTGCAGAAACGCAGTTGTGGAGGGTCACTCGGATCTGGCACGATAATCGATCTGGGCGCAAGCGGGCGGTCGGCCCGATGTTGGTGATCCGATGCCGAGGAAATGACATGCGGCTTCAACTGATAGTCACATTGGTGTTTGCATCGGGTCTGGCCGCGGCCGCCGACGCCCAGATGGTTCGCCACATCGAGACGCAACGACCTCTCCGCATCAACACGCAATTGGTGGAGGGTGGGAAAGCGGCGGCGATCATCGCCGCATCGGCCAAGGACGCCTCGCTGGCGAGCCAGATCGTGAGTCGCGTGCGGCAACTGACCGGCGTTCAGCTGGCCGTCGTTGATGACGCCAACGTCACCGACGCGGATCTCAGGCGGGCCGACGTCATCGTGATCGGCAACCATGCCTCGAACAAGGTCGCGGAGCGCCTGTACGTGAGGGATCTGACCTTTGAGGATTACGTCTATCCGGGAATCGCCGGAACCGAACCCGATGGCAGTGGCGCACCGGTGACAGGCTATGTCATCCGGACGGTCCATGACCCCTTTGGGTTTGGCCGCAACTGCATCGTGCTGGCGGGGAGCGAGCCGGCCGGCACGGCGGAGGCGGTCAAACAGTTCGCGGCCTCGCTGGATACGAAGGGATCGGTCGTCGTGCCACAGACAGTGAAGGTTCGCTTTGGCACCAGGCAGCTGATGAAGCCCGCCTACACCAAGAACGAGCTCCCGCAGGCGCAGGTGGATCGGATCATTGAGGGACTGCGGCGGCAGATTTCGCGCATGACGCGGCTTCAGGACAACATCTGGTACAGCACCGAATCGTATGCGATGGGCTACCACCTGACAGGCAATTCGTGCTGGGGCCAGATATACAAGGCCCAGATGGAAATCCTCGCGGAGAACCTCGAGCGGTTCAACTCGATGCCGAACAATTACATCGAGGGCGTGCACAAGCTCCTGCCGGCCTGGGAATTGATGGAGGAGACGCCGTTTTTTTCAGACGCCGAACGGCTCAAGATGGTGAATGTCGTGCTGGAGGTGGCTTACCGCAACGCGACCGCATGGGAGCACTACCTGAAAGATCCGCGGCGCGAAGCCATCGACAGCCATGGCGGCGAGCGGGTCCAGTCGCTGCGTCTGGCGGGACTCTATTTCGGTGATCGCTATGGGATCAACCGCCAATGGGTTACCATGAGCGACGAGGCGATCAACTTCATGAACACGACGCCCCGGTCGTGCGACGGTTATCGCCTGGGCTGCGGCCATTGCACCCGGCTGAACGAATACGCCCGCCGGAGCGGTGACATGCGCTATCTCGAAAATCGGACCTGCCGCCAGCAGGCCGACCTCGTGATGGCCTGCACCGACAACCAGGGCTACACCCTGTCGATCGGCGACGCCGGCGACATGAACACCCGGATCGATCGAAACTGGAACATGGCGAGGTTCATGGGAGAGGTCGCCTGGTACTATAAGGACCCATCTTATGTGTGGTTCACCCGAAACCTCGCCTATCACGAGCTGCCGTTCATGGGATTCGTGACCGGCGAAAAGCCGCCGCCGCCGGAACGCTTCATAGGCCTCGTGGTGTTGCCCATGCATCCCGTCATTTACGGGCGGGTCAAGGATGACGAGCGCAACACGGTGCGCACATTTGAACCGGCGCCCCCGCTCACCGTGAAATGCGAAGAGGCGTTCGATAAGCTGATGTTTCGCGAGGGCCTCGATCCGAACCAGCAATACCTTCTGCTCGACGGCGTGTCTGGGATGGATCACGGGCACATCGATGGCAACGGCATCGCCCGGTTCAGCGATCTCGCCCGCATATGGTTGTTTGACGTGGGTTGGACGCGCGTCTATCCGCGCGACCACAACATGCTCCTGGTCGTGAAAGACGGGGCATCCGAGGCGCCCCAGAAGTTCACGCGGCTCGATTTTTCGGCAGATACGGGAACGGCCGCTTTCACGAAGACGACGATCCCCGATTACAGCGGCGTGGACTGGTCGCGCCATCTTTTCTGGCTGAAGGGTGGCTGGGTGCTGGCGCTGGATCGCGCGGTGGCGAAGGGAGCGGGCAATTACACGCTGCGATGCCGTTGGCGCAGCACGGGCGAGGCCGCGCCGCAACCCGACGGCCTTCTCGTCACGCAATCGGGGCCGCGCTTCCGGATCCTGAACGTCGATGGCTCGCGGCGGCGGCTCAGAGAGGCCTGGCTCGATGACACTGGCGATGCGCTCGCCTCGTATCCGCATGTGGGCAAAGGGGGCGAGACGATCATGTACGACAATGTTGTTGAGAAGCGCCTTGCCCCCGGCGAGAGCCACACGTTCCAGAATCTGTTCTATGCCACATCCGATCAGGTGCGTCGTGAGTGCCGCATCGAGCGCGTGGACGATTCGACGGTCCGGATCGTGTCGCAGGGCAAGCCCATGGTCGCCGGGATCGGGAAGGACGGTTCCACCTACATGCTGTCGGGGAGCAAATTCTGGGTGGCGCACGGGACGTCGCTCGGGCAACCGCCGCTGTTTCAGGCGACACAGCCGGTGGATATAGAATATGATCTGGCCACCGGGCGTGGCACGGTGGTGACGACATCGCCTGCGAGGGTGACGATTCTCGGGGGTCCGGCGTCGGGGACATCGGTCGCCGCGGGCAGACATCCGCTGATGTGGCAGGCTTCGCGTGATGGCGCGGCGCGCCTTGGCGCCATGCTGATGGGATTCCGGCCGACGCAGGCCCCTGTGACGCCCGCGCGACCGACGCAGCCCGCGGGTCTCACGGCAATGTGGGAGACTCGCGCGGTGCAGCCTTGCGAGATTCTGGACATGGCGGTCGGCGACCTCGACGGGGACGGCAAGTCGGAGATCATCACCGCGGGCGATGACGGCTCGGTCAGCGTGCTTGGCTTTGACGGAAAGATGCGCTGGCGGCGCGACGGGATGGGCCGGGCCGACTCGGTGACGGTGGCGCGCTTCGACGGAAAACCGCATGTCGTCGTCGGCTGTCGGCAATCACCGTACATCTTTGTTTTTGATGGCGCCGGCACGCGCATCGAGGGCCAGTGGGCGAAGCTGGATGCCGCGGCTGATTCGTACAAAGGGGTAGCCTCGCCCGTGCGGTTTGTCGCGGCGGCCGACATGAACGGCGACGGGGCCGACGAGTTGCTGGCGGCCAATCGCTGCGTGAGCGAGGAGGGTATGCGGGGGCATGTGTACTGTTATGACGCGATGGGCCGGATGATCTGGCAGCAGCGGCCCGTGGAGCATGAGCTTTGCGCGGGCGCCATCGGCGAACTCAAACCCGGCGGACCGAAACTGTTGTTCGTGGGCGGCTCCTTCGGAAATTGCGCCGCCTTGAATGGCAGTGGGCGCGAGGTGTTTCGCGCGCCGACCAGCCATCGCTCCACCGTGATCTGCGCCGGCGACGTGGATGGCGATGGCGACAACGAGGTCCTCATTGGCGGCAATGACAATTACGTTCACCTGCACGGGGCCGACGGAAAACGCCGTTGGATGCACAACGTCGGTGGACCGGCCAGCGGCATTGAAGTGATCGATGTGAATGGCGACCACGAGCCCGAGATCGTGGTCGCCACCGCCGAGTTGAACGCCAATGTCTTCGCCCTGAAGGCCGACGGGACGCGCGTCTGGCAATTTGCCGCCGGCGAAGAGGTCCACGGCCTGGCCGTCGGCAGCGTCGACAGCCGGTCCGGCGACGAGATCGTGCTCGGCACGGATGGCGAGGGCGTGCTCGTCCTCGGCGGCCAAGGCAAGCCTATCGGAGGGGCAACAACTTCTGGCTGCGTCGCCAGGCTCGCCCTTTGCCCGGGCGCATCACGCAATCGGAGCGATATTCTCGCGGCGATGAAGAACGGCTCGGTAGTCAGGCTGTCCTTGGCGCGGTGAGTCGTGCGCCTTCCTTTCGCGGCGCGAGCAATCCTCCCTGGTGTGTTCTCCATGCATCCTGAGGGCTGAATTCCAGCGATCCGCCTAGGCAACACAATGAATCTCATCCGGGGCGGCGGGATCGTCGTGTCATATTTGGCTTCGCGTCACTCGGGACTCGGATTATTGTGCGAGCCCTGATGACCCGCGGGCGACGGAGTGCCTTGGGCGGATTAGTCGTGGCGCTGACGGCTGAGGCCTGCATGGCGTCGGGGGGTGCCGTGATCGGGGGGGGGATCGGTTTTCTGATGGCGGGCGACATGTCGGATGCGGTCGGGGTGGAATCCCACCCGGCGCGTGATTTGGCAGAGAGGCTGGTTTCGGCAACGGTCATCTTGCCGAATGGGGACGGCAGGTTCGTGGATCGAGATGGGAAGGTGGTGACGCTCGATCGATTCCGCGTCGTCTGGTGTCATGGGGGGGACTCGGTCCAGCGGTTGGACTTGGCTTCCCAACCGACGGCGGTTGAGAGCCTGAGGCAGTATGTCGGGGGAGGCCGGGGACTCTTGCTCAGCGGAGGTGCGGCGGCCCTCGTGGCGCCGTTGCAGGTCGATACCGTCCGGATGCGGCCCATGAAATCAGACAATGACCGCGGCCAGGCAGGACTCGTGCCCCTGAACCTCTGGCATCCGGCCTTCAGGGGCCTCGATATAGATCGCGGGGTGCTCTGGATGTCCAACGCCATGTTTCCGTCGTTTGCCGAGTTTCGCCCGACGAGCAGTCCCGCGAAAGGGATGCGCCTCGCGCGGACGCCCGGCGGGCCAGAGATTCCTCTTTTGGAGTATGGCCTCGGCGACGGGCGCATCGTCGTGATGGGATGGCAATTGGGCCGGCTCTACGGCGATGCCGCGGCGGCATACCGGGGGAATTTTGAGGGCCTGATCTCGAATCTCGTGCGGTACCTCGGCGATGCTAAGGCATGGCAACCGCTCGCGATGGATGGCGAGGGCATGCCGCCGAGAGCCGGTCCGATTCGGGCCGTGTCCGAGGCCGAGTTGCGATCAGTGGAACTGGCCATCCGCGACCTGATGGAGACATTCGGGGAGCGATATCGCGGGGGGTCGGACTTCTTGAAGCGGTTGGCCGCGCTGAGGGATGCCCAAGGCGAGGTTTTGGGGCAGGCACAGGCGGCCCCATCGCGGGTGCCGGCGCCGCCGGGATTGATGGCGGACATCGCCCGCCAATTTGACGCGCTTCGACGCGAGGCGCTTCTGGCGAATCCCCTTTTGGATTTTCATCGGCTGCTTCTGGTCAAGCGCGGGGCCAACAATCTTGGCCTGCCTCGCAATTACGAGAGCAATTCCAGCCTTAAGCCGACCGGTTATGACAACGAGATCGCGGTCCTCGGCCCGGCCGGGCCCGAGGGGCAGCTCACCACGTTCTATCGCCCCGAGGGTGGGAGGTTTGTCGGGGACGTGGATCTCCATTTCGATGCCGATCGGATGCTCTTCTCCATGCCGGGATCGGATGGGCGCTGGCGGGTATCGGAGATCAGCGCCGACGGCTCGAATCTCCACGAGCTTCCGCTGATCAACGAACCGGACGTCGATAACTATGATGCCTGCTATCTTCCCGATGGCCGGATCGTTTTTGGATCGACGGCGTGTTTTACGGGCGTGCCGTGCATCAATGGCTCGGGCCATGTCGCCAACCTGTACCTGCTGGAGACCGGGGGAAGGATCCGCCAACTCACCGTCGAACAAGACCACGACTGGTGTCCTGCCGTGCTGAACAACGGCCGCGTCCTGTATCTTCGCTGGGAGTACACGGACCTGCCGCACGCGTTCTCGCGCATCCTTTTCCACATGAATCCCGATGGCACGGAGCAGATGGAATACTATGGCAGCAATTCCTACTGGCCCGCCTCCATGTTCTACGCGCGGCCGATCCCCGGGCATCCGACGAAGGTGGTGGCGGTCGTGGGCGGACATCACGAGCTACCAAGGATGGGCGAACTGGTGATTTTCGATCCCGCGCGGGGGCGCTTTGAGGCCGACGGCGCCGTCCAGAGGACTCCGGGGCACGGGCGCAAGGTCGCGCCGACGATGCTCGACCTGCCCATCGCGCAGAGCTGGCCGAAGTTCCTCCACCCATATCCCCTCGGCGAGAAATATTTCTTGGTGTCCTGCAAGCCCTCGGCCGATGCGCTCTGGGGAATCTATCTTGTGGATGTTTTCGACAACATGCTGCTGCTGCGCGAGGAACCGGGCTATGCGTTGCTGGAACCAATCCCATTTCGGAAAACCGCGCGACCGCCGGCGATCCCGGACAAGGTGGATCTGGTCCGCCGCGATGCGGAGGTCTCGATCGCGGACGTTTACGCTGGCGAGGCGCTCAGGGGAGTGCCGCGGGGCACGATCAGGCGCCTGCGGTTGGTCAGTTACCAGTTCGGTTATCAGGGCATGGGAGCAGAACCCTACAGCGTGGGGCTCGACGGCCCATGGGACCCGAAGATAGTCCTGGGCACGGTGCCGGTGCAGGAGGACGGTTCCGCCCGATTCCGGGTGCCGGCGTACACTCCGATTGCGCTGCAGCCGCTTGATGCTGAAGGGAAGGCTGTCCAGCTGATGCGGAGTTGGTTCACGGCGATGCCCGGGGAAGTGGTCTCATGCGTCGGTTGTCACGAGATGCAGAACACGGCTCCGCCTGTCCGAAAGACGATGGCCGGAGGACGGGAGCCCGACGCGATTGAGCCGTGGCGCGGGCCACCGAGAGGATTTGCGTTCCGGCGGGAGGTCCAACCGGTGCTGGACGCCCACTGCATCGGCTGCCACGACGGAAAGCCACGGCCCGACGGGCGCAGTATTCCCAGTCTTATTGACGGGGAACCGGTGCCGACGCTCAACAACAACTCGCGGATGAATCAGGCCTCGCGATTCAGCCCATCCTACTATCAGTTGCGCCGATTCGTGCGGACGCCGACCAAGGAGAGTGATCTGCACCTATTGACACCGTGGGAATTCCACGCCGACACGACGCGGCTCGTGCAAATGCTCCAGAAGGGACATCACGGGCTCACTCTCGGCGCCGAGGCCCGGGACCGCCTGGTGACCTGGATCGACCTGAATGCGCCCTACCATGGGAACTGGACGGATATCCGGGGAACCGAGATCGGCCCCGAGGTGAAGCACCAGTGGGAACGCCGCCGCGCCATGCGGAAGATGTTTGCAAATATGGAGGACGATCCTGAGGCGATCTACCCCGGCGCGACGCCGATTGCGATCGCGCCCAAGTTGCGTCCCGTGGCCAGCGGCGAGGGAGTTCGCCCCCGGGGGCAGTCGCCCGGCGCCGTTGGGGGCGACGCCTTGCAGCGGCCGATCCCCGCACGACTCCCGTGCGTGTCGGTCCCGCTGGCGGATGGGATTTCGGTGGAACTGGTCCAGATCCCGGCCGGGGATTTTGTTATGGGGCAGGAGGACGGCTATGCCGACGAGCGCCCGACCTGTCGCGTGACGATCCGGTCGCCATTTTGGATGGGGCGATATGAGGTGACCAACGAGCAGTTCGCCCTGTTCGATCCGGCGCACGACAGCCGACTGGAACACGGTGATTTCCTGCAGTTCGGCCCGGGCGAACGCGGCTGGAGCCTTTCTGGGGCGAACCAGCCGGTGGTCCGTGCATCCTGGAACGAGGCGATGGCGTTCTGCCGTTGGCTCTCTCGCAAGACAGGCCGACGATTCACGCTGCCGAGCGAGGCCCAGTGGGAGTACGCGTGCCGGGCGACGACATCGACGCCGCTCTGGTACGGCGCGACGGACGTTGATTTCTCGGCGTTTGCCAATGTCTCCGATGCCCGCCATCAGGCGATCGACGACTTTGGGGAACCCGGACGCCAGTTGGTGATCCCGCCGTGGCGTCCGGCCGACGCGCGGTATGACGATGGGAGTCGCGTTTCGGCGCCCGTGGGAAGTTATCGGCCGAATCCGTGGGGCCTTTTCGACATGCATGGGAACGTGGCGGAATGGACATGCTCGGACTACCATCCCTACCCGCACGAGGATGGCATGGGGAGCAAGCCACGGGGTTCCGACTGCAAGAAGGTTGTTCGTGGCGGCTCCTGGTATGATCGCCCGGACCGCTGCCGCTCTGCCTTTCGTCAGGCTTACCCCGCCAGCCAGCCGGTGTACGACGTGGGTTTTCGCGTCATCTGTGAGGGGGGCGGGGATCTCTCCCATGCCATAGGCGATTGAGGGGCGGGTTTTTCGACGGGCCGCGAACCCTTGAAGTGGACAACCGGGCGCGCTCCGATAAAGTTCAAACATGATTGAAGTTCTAAAGATTGCGATGGTGGGGCTCGGGGTGTTTTCGGCGCGCGCGGAACCAGGGCCCCAAATCGGCATCAAGAACGATTTTGTGGATTTCGCTCTCGGAGCCGACGGGCGGAACCGGTGCTTCGTTGATCGGTCGACGGGCCAGGACTATTGCGCGGGGAAGGGGAACTCGCCGTTCGCGCGCGTGAAGAAAGGGGGCAAGGAGTATCCCGTCACCGCCGCCACCTGCACGGACGGCGTCGTGACGGTCCGGTTTGGTGATGCCGGGGTGACGGCCGACATCGGAGTCGAGGTGAAGGGACGCTATCTCGTGTTTGAGGTGAAGAGGCTGGAGGGGGAGGGCGTCGAGGAGTTCACGTTCATCGACGTCCCGCTGACGACGAAAGGACAGCCCGAGGAGGCTTTCGCGGCGTGTGCGCTGGCGCTGAATCTGCAGACCAACGTGCGGGACTTGCCGGGCCCATCCAGCCGCCTGCGCGCCGCGTGTTACCCGCGGTTCGGCTTTGTGGGGGCCAGGGCGGCGGTGATCGGCTGCCCGCGGGACAAATTGCGGGAGATCATGAAGGAGGTGGTTGGCGACGCCCCGGGGCTGCCGCATTCGCAGCTGGGTGGGCCGTGGGCGATGGACGCGCCCGAAAACTATGGCTCCTACCTGATGACCACCGGGATTTCGGAGAAAGACGTGGATGATTGGATTGGTGTCGCGCGAAGCCTCGGGGTTCGCCAGATCGATATGCATGGCGGCAGGTCGTTTCGATTCGGGGACTGCGAGCCCGATCCCAAGATGTACCCGAACGGGCGCGCGAGCCTGAAGGCCGTGATCGATAAGCTGCATGCCGCGGGGATCCTGGCGGGCCTGCACACCTACGCGTTTTTCATGGCGAAGAATTGCCCGTGGGTCACGCCGGTGCCCGACCCGCGACTGGGCAAGGACGCGACGTTCACCTTGGCGGAGGCCCTGACGGCGGAGGCAACCACGGTGCCGGTGGAAGAGCCCACGGCGAATATGTCCACCGTAACGGGCTTTTTCGTTCGGAATAGCGTGACGCTGCAGGTCGACGACGAACTGATCACGTACGGCGACGTCTCGAAAGAGGCGCCATTTGGATTCAAGGGCTGCAAGCGCGGGGCATGGGGCACGCGCGTGGCCCCGCACGCCAAGGGCACCAGGGTGCAGCATCTGCGGGAATGTTTCGGGCTTTTCGTGCCCGATGGCGAATCGACCCTGCTCACCGAAGTGGCGGCCAAGACCGCGGAAATGTTCAACGAGTGCGGATTCGACATGATCTATCTCGATGCGCTGGATGGCGAGGACGCGATAGCCGGGCGGGAGAACGGGTGGCATTACGGCTCAAAATTCACGTTCGAGATCTGCCAGCGTCTGAAAAAATCGGCGATCATGGAGATGAGCACATTCCACCATCATCTGTGGTTCGTGCGGTCGCGGATGGGCGCGTGGGATCACCCCAGCCGGAGCCACAAGAAGTTCGTCGATATCCATTGCGCGGCCAACGCGATGTGCCAGCGGATGTTCATGCCGTCCAACCTGGGCTGGTGGTCGTTCAAGACGTGGACGGGCGCGCTGGGGGAGCCGACCTTTTCCGATGATATCGAGTACTGGTGCGGCAAGGCCCTCGCGAACGATTCGAGCATCGAGATCGGCGTTTCCCCGGCGGATCTTGCGAAGACACCGGCGCTGCCGAGATTGGCGGCGATCGTCAAGCGGTACGAGGACCTGCGGCTGGCGAAGTATTTCGGCGAGGAGGTGAAACGGGAACTTCGGGTGCCGGGCGACGAGTTTTCCCTGGGTCAAGATGCCGGAGGGAAGTGGGGCTTCCGGCGCATCCAGTACTCGAAGCACAGGGTTGAGGGACTCGATGGCTGGAGCGACAGCTGGGGCGTCACGAACCGCTTTGGCCAGCAACCGCTTCGGCTCAGGATCGAGGCGCTCCTGTCCGCGGGCGCGTACGATGCCCCCGGGAATATCACCCTGGCGGATTTCCGCGACGCCAACGAATTCACGAACCGCGTGGCGGAGGCCGGGATTCGTTTCGGGTTGGAACCCTGCGCCGATGTCGTGAAGGTCGGACAGACGAGCGGGCGATTCAGTGCGACGAGCGAGCGACAGGGCCGCGAGCGCGCCTGGGCCAAGGCGGGAAAGGTTTTTGCGCCGGCGTTGAACCTCGAAAAACATCAGGCGATGGGTGTGTGGGTTCATGGCGACGGCAAAGGGGAGGTCCTGAACCTGCAATTGAAAAGCCCTCCCGGATTCACACCCGGGGATGGCGATCACTACATCATCGTGGACTTCACCGGCTGGCGCTATTTTGAGCTGATCGAGCCCGAGGGCGAACGATACGCCAGTTACTCATGGCCCTATGGCGGCATCTACTCCATCTACCGCGAGAATGTCACCTATTCACGCGTGCACGCCCTAAACATGTTTTTGAACAACATCCCCGCGAAGGGTGCGGTGGCGTGCGAGATGTCGCCGATCGTCGCCCTTCCGACGGTGACGGCCAAGCTGCGCAATCCGGCGATCGCGATCGCGGGCGGGACCATCCGGTTCCCGGTGGAAATGGAGAGCGGGAGTTATCTTGAATTTCAGTCAATGGCCGACTGCAAACTATATGGCCCGAAGGGCGAGCTACTCCGCGAGATCAGGCCGGAGGGCGACGTGCCGGCTTTGGGGGGCGGGCCGAACCGCATCTCATTCTCATGCGATGGATCCCCCGGGCTGCGTCTCAGGGCGCGCGTGACAGTGATCGCGCTCGGGCCCGCCGTGGGCGGCCGGTGATGGTGGGAGGCTTGGGCCACGGGCTCGCGCGAAGCGTTTTGAAGTGCGACGGCAGAGTCCGGCGGTTGCCGGACTCTGCCACCGCAGTCCAAAAACTGGATGGCATTCGGTCAACCCGCACAAGAAGCACACTTGCTCGAAAGGCCTAAGTGCCAACCTATCCTCTCCGGCAGTGCTTGAGCATGCGGTCGATATCGACGTATTTCTCGACGATCTCCTGGATGACGTGGATCTTGTCCTGATCGTCGGGCTCGGTCTTGATGGTCATCTTTCGGATGGCCTCTGCGGTGTCGTAGGGAGAGGCGGGCGCGCCGATGCAGGGGATGCCCATCCCCGCAAGCCCTGAGAGCAGGTCGGGTCGGGGCGTTTCACCGTCGCAGAAAACCACGCAGGCGGCGTGATCGGGGGACTTGGCGATGTCCGCGCGGAGCGAGGAGGCGGAGGATGCGGCGGCGGCGCACACGATGAGGGTTCCGGGGATTCTTGCGGGCGAGGTCCCGTGTGGGGCGGTCCAGAATTGGATGTCTGCAATGCGGCGTCGGCCGTGCTCCTGGCCCGCGAGGAAGGTGGCACCGATGTCGCGAACGATCTGCGCCGCGTTGGGCTGGGCGAGGAGGGGTTCGGCCGGGATGATGCCGAGCAGGTCTATGCCCATGCGCACGAGCGCGCGGCCCGCAAACTCCCGCACGGTGCCTATCTTGTCGGGCAGGACCTTGTTGAACACGACGCCGATGACGCGAGCCTTGTGCTTCTCGAAGAGGGCGAGGCTGAGCGAGACGTCGTCGATGGGATCGCCGATGCCGCCGCGGGTGACGATGATCGCGGGGCTGTCGAGGATCTTTGCGACGCGCGCGTTACTGAGTCCAAAGACGCTGCCGACCCCGGCGTGGCCGCTGCCCTCGATGATGACGAAATCCTTTTCCCAGGCCGCGCGGTCGAACGCGCGCCGCAGGCGCTCGACCAGCGGTCCCTCCGTGGCATCGGAGGCGAGGAACTTCCGGGTGAACTGCTTGCCGATGGCCAGTGGGCTCATGTCCTCGATGGGGACGCGGACGCCATAGGTGCGCTCCATGAGGACGGAATCTTCGTCGATGCGCATCCCGTTCACGTCGATGCATCGCTGGCCGACGGGTTTGATGTAGCCGATCTCCCGGAAGCGGGCCTTGAGCGCGTGGAAGAGGCCAAGCGCGACGGTGGTCTTACCCTCGTCCTGGCGCGTGGCCGCGATAAAGACGCGGGGCGTCTGCTTATTGAGCAAGGCGTGGCCCCGTTCAGGCGGAGGAGGGTGCGATTTCGGTCGGGGCATGCGGTCCGGCGCCTTGTTCCGGATAGAGTTCGCGATAGGCGATACAGCGCAGACCGACGATGGCGGCGACGCCGAGGATGTCCTCGGCGGTGGCCCCGCGAGAGACGTCGACGGCAGGCTTCGAAATGCCGATCAGGATGTTGCCGTAGGCTTGGGCGCCAGAGAGCCACTGGACCATCTTGGTGGCGATGTTGCCGGAATTGAGGTCTGGGAAGATGAGGACGTTGGCTTGGCCTGCGACGGCGCTGTTCTGGACCTTGCGCGCCGCGATGTCGGGGACGAGTGCGGCATCGACCTGGAGTTCGCCGTCGATGTCCATTTCGAGGTTCTTGTCGGTCGCGATTTTTCGGGCGAGGGCGGTGGCGGCGGCGACGCGCTCGGTATGGCGCGTCTGGGCGCTGCCCCGGGTCGAGTACGAGAGCATGGCGACCTTGGGCCGATGGCCGGTCAGCTGTCGGCAAATCGTGGCGGTTTCGACGGCGATGGTGGCGAGTTGTTCGACGGTGGGCTCTGGGATGACGCCGCAGTCCGCGAAGAAGTACAGGCCGCCGTCTCCGATCTGGGTGTTACTGGCCTGGAGGACCATGCAACTGGAGATCGCCGTGAAGCCAGGGAGGGGTTTGACGAGGCTGAACAGCGGCCGGAGGAGCGATCCGGAGGCGGTGCACGCGCCGCTGACGAGCGCGTCGGCCTGGCCGCCCTGGAGCATCATCGAGCCGAAGTAGTTCGGGTTCTGGAGCATCTTGCGGGCCTCTTCGGGAGCCATGTCCTTGTAGCGGGGCAGGCGCAGGAGGCGGGCGCAGAAGAGGTCGAGATCCTCGGCTTCGGCCGGATCGATGGTGTGGATGCGGACGAGTCCGACGCCGACGGAGCGCGCGACCTCGGCGATCTCGTCGCGCTTGCCGATCAGGATCGCCGGCCCAAGCTTGCGCTTCACGTACTCGCCGGCCGCGCGGACGATTCGTTCCTCGGTGCCCTCCGGGAAGACGATGCGCTTCGGGTGGCGCGCGAGCTTTGTAAAGACGTTGTCTATGAAGGCCATTGGAGCAATTCCCTCTATGTTGCTAGGGCCTTTGCTGCGGCTGTCAATAGATTGCCAGAGATCCGTTTTCGACGGGTTTTCGCCAGCGGTCTTGGACACCACGGGATATGGCGGTGTCTGGCGGAGTCGCGGCCGTTCGCCGACGATTTTTGTCGCGCGCGAGCAGTTGCCACGGTTTGCCCCTTGGAGCGGTCCTGTTCGGTGCCATGGGGAGCGGGCGTTTTGGATTGCGGTGGCAGGGCGAAGCGACGACACCGCTTTAGCCTCTGCCGGAGGCGAAGCCGATGGCCCTGGCTTGCGATTCGCGCGCTGCCAAAGCGGTGGCGCCGTCCGGCGGTTGCCGGACTCTGCCACCGCAGTCCAAAATTTTCCAGTCCTGAATCCCAGGTTAGGGCAGGATGCGCGCCCGCGAACAGCGCCTGAAGTTTCTGGATGGCCGATGAAGAACGTCATCGATTGGCCATGACGGCATGCATGGCCCAATGCCGCCGGGAGTGCCCGAGGCCTCGCGGGCCGCGCGTGCCATGTGCGGCCCGCAACGCGGTGGGAAGCGGACGCTGCCAATCGCGAGTTTTTCAACGGGCCGCCAGGCGTTGGCGGACCTGGGTGGCGAGGCGGCGTGGGAAAGCCGGGTCTTGTTCGGGGCGCCAGACGTGGTGGGCGTGGCGTGCGGACGGTGCGATGAAGTGCTCGTGCATGGGGCGCACGAAATTCTCCCAGAGGCGCAGGGTTTCCTCCACCGGGATGCGGCGGATTTCGGTGTCGCGACGGATCCTGCGGATGAGCCTGATATCGGCCGGCACATCGACGAATACGCGGATGCCGATGCGGCGGCGCAGCGCCGGGCGGTGCAGGACGAAGAGACCCTCCAGCAGGATAACGGGGGCCGACTCAACGGCGACGGTGGCTTGCGTGCGCGAATGGGTTGCGTAGTCGTACTGGGGGGCGAGGATCGTCCGGCCGGCGCGCAGCGAGTCAACATCCTTGATCAATCCGGGCGCATCGATGGCCGAGGGGTGATCGAAATTGACCCGCAGGATTTCTTCCTCGGATAATCCCGAGCGATCGCGGTAGTACCAGTCTTCCTGGAGGCGCGTCGTGCTGCCGCGGAGGTATCGGGCCAGATAATCGGCGAGCCAGGATTTCCCGGCGCCGGTGCCGCCCGCGATGCCGATGATGATGGGTGCCATGCCGCTGATGACTGCTGCCGCATGAGGATCTAATGCGAACCTTGCCACGCCGCCAAGGCGCAAAGGCGATTATCCCCGTGGGACGGGGATGGCGCGCGCGCGCAGCGGGTTTCTTTATTGGGCTGGAGGCTAGGCATGATGTCTGACGTGAAAACCCCGTAGCCGTGAGGCGGGCAATCCCGCCTGCCGCCGCGCGGGTGGGCATGGGGTGTGACTTGAAATATGGGCACGCCATCGGATAGATGGGGCCATGAACGGTCTAATGGCACGAAGGGTCTCGGCGTTTTTCGGGTTTTCGGCGGTGGCGCTGGGCGCATTTGGCGCGCACGGGCTCAAGTCGCTGTTGGCGGATCTTGGCACCGCGGCGAATTGGCAGACGGCCGTTCTCTATCATCTGGTGCACGCCATCGCACTATGGGCGATCGCCGCGCGCGAACCTTTCCTGCGTTCGGCGTGGTGGGCCTTCGTGATCGGGGTGACGGTGTTCAGCGGCTCGTTATATATCCTGTCGGTGACGGGCGCCCGCTGGCTGGGGGCGATCACACCCATCGGTGGCGTTTCCCTGCTTGTGGGGTGGGTGCTGCTGGCGATGGAACGCAGGAGATCCTAGCTCGAAAATTCAGACCTGAAATCGTAGGAGCCTGCTGGCAGGCGATTCCATGCGATGAGCGAATCGCGCGCAAGCGCGCTCCTACGTCTCCATTTTCACCGCTGGTGGTATCCGGCAGAACGTCAAGGCGCAGGCTTGAGGCACGTGACGCGTCCGTCGGCGGTGGCGGCGGTGATCAGGGGGCCGAGGGGAGAGAGATCGACGATGCGCGAGGCGAGGCCGCGTGAGGCGAGGGCTTTCCCCTTGGCGTCAAGGGTGGTGAGGCCGCCCCCGGCGGTGGCGGCGATGGCGACGGCGCGCTTGTCTTTCCCGAGGGTGATGAGTGCTGTGATGGGGGCCCCGAGATCCTGGCGCCAGCGGAGGGCTCCGTTGCCATTGAAACAATAGAGGCTGTGGCTCATTGAGCCCGCGAGTGCCTCGTCGTGGCCATCGCCATCGAGATCGGCGCAAGCGACCTTGCGGACCTCGTCGCCGGTGTCGAACTGCGCGCGCGGTTTGCCGTCGTGGGAAAGGATGTGGGCGATGCCGTCGCCACCGCCGAGGATGACGCCGCGGGTGCGCGCCCCGTCGAAGTTGCCCGTGGCGACGTCGTAGCAGATCGGGCCCATGTGGTAGGACCAGCGGCGGGTCCCGTCGGAGTTGAGCGCGCTGACCCAATAGTAATGCGTGCCGCAGACGACCTCGGCTTTCCCATCGCCATCGAGGTCGGCGACCGCGCCTGAGCGGGAGGGGTGAACGCTCTCGTAATTCCAGAGTTCGGTGCCGTCTCCGCGGAACGCGTAGAAGCGCCAGTTCTCTCCGCCCGCAATGACCTCCGGCTTGCCATCGCCATCGATGTCGCCAGAGCGGACGATGTTCACATAGGGCGGGCGGCGGTAGTATTTGAGCTCGCGCCTCCAGATCTCGCGGCCATCGGCGGCGAGCGCGGCGACAAAATGGTCCTGGCGGGCGACGAGGATCTCGTCGCGGCCGTCGGCGTCGAGGTCTGCCGCGGCGATGTCGTTGATGCGGCAACCGACGGGGATCTGCCAGCGTGGGGAACCATCGCCTTTCAGGGCGAACAGCGTTCCTTCTGCGGTGGCGACGAGCAGATCGGGGGCGGTGCGGGAGAGCCGGGCCGGGGCGATGCGGGTTATGTGAAATGGCGGCCTATTTGTGGCGGGTGCGCTGGGAGCGATCGTGGCGAGGTCGCGTTCCCAAACAATGGGCTGAGGGGGGGCGGTGGCGGTGGGTTTAAGGTTGGGAATCGGGGCGCGGCAGGGCGAGTGGATCAGGGCGTTTGCGGCCTCGGGGAGTTCGAGATCGATGGACGCGGGCGCATCGGAGCGATGGAGGACTCCTGCGGCTGTTCGCGCGGAGGTGGCGGCGAGAAGCGAGATGCGCTGCCCGTCGGCGGCGATGAGTTGCGCGTCGGATTCGGGCATCGCGGCAGGGGCTTGCCCTCGGCTTGGGCCGAGCGCGACGGCGAGGGGGCCCTGGGGCGTCTGGGCGATGGCGCCGCTGGCGGCGTCGATGGAGGCGAGTTTCCATGGCGATTCGGAGCCATCGGCGCTGCCGTGGATCGCAGTCGCAAAGAGGTAGGATTCCCCGGCCTTGAGGCGGACGGTGGCGATGGCCGCCAGAGAGCGGACCACCGGGTCCGCGTAGGGGTACCCCTTCCAATTTTCCCCGAGTTCGGGATCGTCAACCAGCCTCAGCTCTGGGCCCGGCGCGATCTGGATCCAGAGGGCGGGACCCTTCTGCTCAAGACGGAGGCCATCGGGCGTCAGTTCGGCTTTCCCGACGCCGTGCCAGAGCAAACGGAACTGATATTCGCCGGCCTCGCGCGCGGTCATTTGGTCCAGGACAAGGAATGCGTTGCTCGCCTTGTTCCATGAGATAGCCCGGTCCCAGTCGGCGCCCGCGTAACCATTGAGCCGGGTGCGGCTGAAACCGAAGCGTGGCGTTTCTCCCGCGCCGAGGAGCTCGGTGTAGGTTGGCAGCGGGGCGGACTGCCCATCGCGGAAGACCATCAGCGAGTTGTGGTATTTCACCTGGGCCTTGAAATAGTCATTGTCGGCGAGCCAGATCCGGCCGAATCGCGTGATCTGGAGCACGGCGTTGGCATCCAGGTGCTTGTGGCCGCCGTTGCCGAGGCCGTCGAGGAGGAGGTAGGCGGCGTCTGGATTCATGGCCTCGCGGAAGGAGATCTTGTCGAAGAGGCGCTCCGAGGGGGGGCGTTTTTCCGCGGGCCACGAGGCGACGTACTGTGGTTCAAGCGGCCAGGTTTTGACGCCGTTGAATTGCTCGGGCCGTTTTCCGGGGTCGTTGCGACAGAAGGCGTGGGTCTCGAAGGTATTCTTTATTTGGCGTTTGAGGTTCGCGGCCCATGCGGCGGCTGGGTCGTGCGTGGCGGAGGCAAAGATGTCGAGGCAGATCATCTCGCTGTTCCAGCATTGCCACGAGCCGGTGTCGCCGTACGGGACCTGGTAGCCGAGGTTATTCATGGTGCCGATGGCGTAGTCGATGAGCCGGCGGCCATTGCCATTCTCGAAGATCGCGGGATCGGGACGCGCTGCGGCATATCGCATGAGGTGGCCGGTGGTGAGCCACTGGTAGCCATTGCAATCCTCGAGGGGTTTGAAGTAGCGGGCCTGGCGCCGGAAGATGGCATCGGCCATCGAGAGCCATTGTTGGCCCTCGAGGGTATCGATGCCCTTCGAATAATAGAGTCCGGCGAACAGAGTGCCGAGGGCGGGGAACGTCTGGTGGTTGTGCGGGACGTGGTCGCCTGTGACGGCGGAGGCGCATTTCGGGATGACGGCCTCCGCGAGCCACCGGCCCATGGCCTTCATGACCCGGAGCCGATCCTCGTCGGTGACCGCGGGGTCGTCCTCGATGATGTCCCAGCCTGCGAGCACTTCGCTTGAGGGGAAGTCGCTGTCGAAACCCCATGGGCCGCCGTATTTTCTGGGGTCGGACTTGGCGCTGTCGAGGTACATGTCCCAGAGGGCGCAGAAGAGTTTGGCCTCGATGCTGGCGCCCGTGAGGCGGTAGCGCGTGGCGACGTTGGCGAGTTGCCCCGCGATGGAGGTGTGCTGTCCCTCGTCGAGGGCTTTTCGCGCGCGGGCGAGGCCGTTGGACAGCTGTCTGTCCGATGGGGTGGCCGCGGCCCAGGCGATCCGTTTCAAGAAGTCCTGGGCATAGGCGCGCTCGAAGAGGTGGGGCAATGCGAGATCTGGCCCCTTGGGTTGGCGCATTATGGCCTGGCAGAGCATCTCGGCGGCCTTGGCGAGGCCGGCGTCATCGGATGCGGCGGCGACGACCACATTCGCGCCGAGGCCGAATGGGTCGTGGATCGTGTGGACGAGCGAGCCGCCGCTGCCCGGGCAGATCGCATCGGCCGGGGTCATGTAGCGGGCGTAGAGCAGGAGCATCGCGGGGTTGGAAACGACATTGCCGAGGAGAATCGAGTTCTGTTTTGGTTGCCGATCTGCTGCGGTGCCCGGTCGGACCACGAGGGATGCGCCGGTGTGGTCGCGGAGGGCGGCGGCGATGCGCGCGGCGGCCGCGCGGCCGGCATCGGAGTCAGGGTGGAGTATGATTGCCGAGGGTTTTCCGCCGACCACGATTGGGGTCTGCGGCATGCGCGGCGCGGGGCGTTTCAGGTCCTCGATCTTGGCGAGCGCCGGCGCGATGCGGAGGTTGTCCGCAAGCATGTCGATCGACGCGCCCGGCTCTCCGGTGCCGATGACGAACTCGATGCGATCGACGCGCCCGGCGCTGCGCTCCCCGACGACCTTGGGCTCCCACAATAGGCCCCTGGCAGAGATGCCGGCCTGAAGCTCGAGCGTCTGCCACTCCGGTCGCAGCTGGCCGCGGGACTGAAAACTCCATGCGGGTTTGTCTTCGCCGGAATTGTAGGCGCGGATGTAGAATATCGAAGTGGCCCCGGGGCGGCTCGTTTTGACGTCGAGGATCAGGCGGGAGGCGCGCAGATCGACCGGCTTTGGCAGCGGGACCATGACGCCGAAGTACTGATTCCCGGACTTGATCGTGGTGGAGGCCTGGGCGGTCAGGTGCAGCGCGCCGCCGCCCTCGGTAGAAAGGCCCGGCCCTTTGGCGATCTCCAGCTTCTGCGTCGCGTTTCCGTTGCCCCAGGTCATGCGCACGCCCTGGGCAGTGTCCAAGGGGTGGAGCAACTGACTTGAGGCCATCGCGGGCTGGGAGACCAGCGCGAGCACCGCGATGAGGGGTGTGATCGGGGGCGTCGCTCTTCTCATGGGCGCAGAGCGTAAGTGAAAGATTGGGCAAGTCAGAGTGTAAAATTGGACTGGCTCGAGACCCGCTGGCTGATCGATTTTGGCCGAGGGCGGGGACGAGATTCAGTCCGAAAGCTCCCTCCTGTGATCCGCCATCCGCAAGCGTGGTTCGGCGAATCACTGGCAGTTGGGCCGCCGCCACCATGGCGGTCCGCCACCCCATCCCGGGCGGCGATACTGCCATCCGCCGGGGGGTGGTGGCGGTGCCTGGGGTTGGGGTGCGGGTGCTGGGCCCTGCCACTGGGGGGGGCCGTAGCCGGGTCCCGATGGTGGCGGGGATGGCGGCGGCTGCGGAACGGGGCTCGGGGGAGGGTTGGGGCCACCAGGGCCGGGCTGGCCTTGTCCCCATGGCGGGTTGGCGCCGGGTGGTGGCTGGGCCCAGTTGCGCCGGGGCTGGAACCACGGGCGACCTTGATAGCCTGGGCCCCATTGTGGCGGTGTTTGACCCCACCCGCGTCGGAATTGGAAACCTCGTCCACCGCGCCAGGCGGGATTGCAGCCGTAGGGACGCGGGCAGTTCATGGGACCGATTCCGAGCATCTGCCTGGGTCCACGGCCGCGGAACGCGCCCCGCGCGAATCTGTGCCGCATCATGGGCTCAACCTTCTTGAGGGTTGCCTCCATCGACGGGTCGGCTTTGACGATCGCCTCCCTGATGGCCTTGTGGAGTTCCATGATCGCGGCCCTCCGGTCGGCGCCTCGCACCTTGTCGCGGGCGGCCTTGACCGCGGGATCGTCCTTGGCCTTCGAGAAGGCGTTCTTGAGTTTCTCCCGTTCTTCGGGCGAGAGCATCTGGCCGATCCGGCCGTGACCCTTGAACCTTTGGCCGCAGCCCGGGCCGGGGCTGCAGGTGCCACCGCCGCCGGCACCGCCCGGGGCCGGGGTCTGGGCGAACGATGCGGGAATCGTTAACGCGGTGGCGAGTAGACCTAGCGCGAGTAGCTTAAGTGTTTTCATGTTTGGGCCTCGTTGTTCTAAGACTGCTTTCTATGGGGATAAACCGCGGGGCGGGAGAGAGGTTGCGGACGTTTTTGGTAGGGTCTTGCCCCGGGGTCAGGGGGATGGCAGGCCTCAACCTCCGGGTTTTAAAAATGGGGCGGGCATGCTAGGGAGACACCCATGAAGATGATGGGTTGCGTGGGAATCGGCATTCTGGTGCTCATGGGAATCGCGGCGCTCTTGGCGCTGGTGGTGGGCGGCCAATACAACAATCTGGTGGGATTGTCTCAGGGAGTGGACAAGCAGTGGGCGCAGGTGCAGAACGTGTACCAGCGCCGGGCGGATCTGATACCAAACCTCGTGCAGACGGTATCCGGGGCGGCGCACTTCGAGAAATCGACGCTGGCGGAAGTGGTTGAGGCGCGGGCGAAGGTGGGGCAAGTGCGCCTCGGTGGGGAGGGCGCGCCGGCGGATGCGGCCAAGTTGGCGGAATTCCAGCGCGCGCAGGACGGGCTGAGTTCGGCGCTGTCGCGGCTGCTGGTCGTGGTGGAGCGGTACCCCGATCTGAAGGCGAATGCGAATTTCCGCGATCTCCAAGTGCAACTCGAGGGGACCGAGAATCGGATCTCGGTGGAGCGCGGTCGTTTCAACGAGGTGGTGCAGGGGTACAACACCGCCGTGAAGCGATTCCCCGCGGTGTTCGTTGCGGGGATGCTGGGTTTTCATCCAAGGGCCTATTTCGAGGCCAAGGCGGGGGCGGAGGAGGCGCCGAAGGTCAAATTTGATTTTGGGGGGCAGGGGGCGGCGCCCGCGCCCGCAAGGCCGTGACGTTGGCCTCCAAGCGCCCGCGCGTCCTGCTGGGCGGCGCCGTTATCGTGGTCCTCGCTGTGGCGGGGTGGCCAGGGGCCAGCCATGGCGCGGAGCGCGTGCCGCCCGCACCGGCGCGGCATTTCAATGACTATGCGGGCGTAGTGAAGGCGGCGATCGCCGAGACGCTGGACGCGCGGTTGGCGCAGTTCGAGAGAGAGACGTCGAGCCAGATCGTGGTGGCGATCTTCCGAAAGATGGAGTCGGATTCCTCGATCGAGGACTACACGGTGCGCGTCGCGCAAGCGTGGAGGGTCGGGCGATCAAAGGAAGACAACGGGGCGGTGCTTTTCGTATTCGTCCAAGACCACACCCTCTATCTCCAGGTGGGGTATGGTCTGGAGGGTGCGATCCCCGACGCGCTGGCCAAGCGAATCATCGAGACGGAAATTGTGCCGCGCTTCCGTTCGGGGGATATCGACGGTGGGCTTTCGGCGGGAGTGGACGCGATCTTGGCGGCGGCGAGGGGGGAGTATCGTGGCACGGGCCGGACCTTCGCCGAAGGAGAGAGGCGCGCGCCAGACATGCGGGGAATCCTCTTTCTGGTCATCGTGCTGGTCCTGATGTTCTGGGTGCTGAGAAACACGAAGGGAGCGACGGTGTATCGAAAGGGCGGCCGGGGGCGATCCATTTACTGGGAGGGCGGGGGTGGATCGTGGGGCGGGAATTCCTCGGGTGGCGGTTTTGGCGGCGGATTCTCGGGCGGCGGCGGATTTTCGGGTGGCGGTGGGAGCTTTGGCGGCGGCGGCGCCGGCGGGAGTTGGTGATGAGGGCAGGCGAATTCCTATCGGGGCTCGACGAGGGCAAGGTCATTGCGGCGATCCGGGAGGCCGAGCACGGCAGTTCGGGCGAGGTCAGGGTATTCGTTGCCCACGGGGAATGTCGCGATGCCATCGCCGAGGCCCGCCGGCAATTTGACCGCATGGGCATGCGCCGGACTCGCCGGCGCAACGCGGTCCTGGTCTTCGTGGCGCCGCGGTCGCGATCCTTTGCGATCTTTGGCGACGAGGGCATCCACGCTCGGGTCGGGCAGGAAGTTTGGGATCGGATCGCGTCGGCCATGGCGGACAGGTTGCGCGGGGGTGATGCGACCGCCGCCGTCTTGGGCGCCATCGGCGCCGTGGGCGAGGAACTCGCGCGTCATTTTCCTCCGGAGCCTGGCGACACCAACGAATTGCCAGACGCTATCGCGCGCTGACTCGAGAATTGCGAATTTTGTAGGTCGTCTCTGTGAGACGGCAGCGGCGGATAGGGTGGCGTCTGACACAGACGCCCCACAACCCGATTTTCCGCCCCGGTGGTGCCCCGCCGCGCGGCGGGGCTGAGCGGATCGAGAACGCACCGCATCATTCATGTGGTAACTTCTGAAGGCGCGGAGATCGCGTAAACGCGGCACTACGAACCCGATGGCTTTTCAGCATCGAACGGCCGCTCGTAGTACCGCCTTCAGGGCGGTCCCCGAGCGCGCGGGGGGGGAATTTCAAGTTTAGCAGGCCCGCCGAAAAACCAGCACACGGTCGCGTTGGATACGGGAGGGACGCCGCCGGCCTCGGCGTCCGACGGTGTTCTTCGACGGGCTGCTGGCAGACAATAGGAAGTCTGACATGCCTCGCGACCCGGCCTTCGGATCGGTGATCGGCCGTGCCGACGCTTGAATTTCCCGGGCCCCGCCATGGAAATGCGTTTTTTTCAAAGCGTTGCGCGCCCCACTGGAGAATGTGGCGCGCAATGTAAAGAGAATTTTTATCCGCGGTCGATGGAAAGAAGTTGACCGGGGCAGGGTGTGTATCACATGGTGCGACAGTGATAGGAGAGCTTATGCGGCCCCTGTTATCCGGGCAGATAAACTTATCCGGCATCAGCGCGGATGGGAAACGTGCGCGGCGGGGCCTCGGGCCGTGGAGGTGAACATGGCGGTCAGGGTGCATCAGACGATCAAGTACGAGGCGGAGGCCGACCCGACCTTTGCGCCCCGGATCAAGGAGAAGCGGGGGTGCGAGAAACTGGAGGCGTGCATCCAGTGTGGGACGTGTTCGGGGGTGTGCCCGCTGAGCATCTACATGGACCACACGCCGCGGCAGGTGATCCTCCTGACGCGGTCGGGTTTCCGCGACGAGATCCTCAAGAGCAACACGATCTGGCTGTGCGCCTCGTGTTACGAGTGCACGGTGTCCTGCCCCAAGGACATCAGGATCACCGACATCATCTACTCGCTCAAGCAGGAGGCGATCCAGGCGCGCGCCTACCCGCGCCGATTCCCGATCCCGGTCCTGGCGAGGGAATTCTACAAGATGGTGCGCGACTTTGGCCGGACCACGGAGAGCTTCCTGGTCGTGAAGCTGCTGATGAAGACGAACATCCTGGCGGGGCTCAAGATGTGGAAACTGGGCCTGCAACTCGTGACCTCGGGCCGGTTCGGTTTCACCCCCGAGTCCATCAAGAACCGCAGGCAGCTGCAGCAGATCTTGGATCGGGTGGGCGATGACAACGGCAAGAACGGGGGTCCGAAGAAATGAACTACGCATACTATCCGGGCTGTTCGCTGAAGGGGATGGGCCGATCCTATGAGGAGTCGCTGCTGGCGTGCTTCCGCGCGCTGGGGCTGGGCCTCGATGAGATCGAGGACTGGAATTGCTGCGGCGCGACGGCGTACATGTCCGTGGACGAGGACAAGGCGATCGCGCTGGCGGCGCGCAATCTGGCGATCGCCGAGCCGGTGGGCAAGGACCTGGTGGTGCCCTGCAGCGCGTGCTACCTAGTGCTGGAGAAGGCGCGGAAGCACATGCACGAGTACCCGGAGACCCGGAAGCGGGTGTGCGCCGCCCTCGAGGGCGCAGGTCTGCGCTATGGGGAGAGCACGCGGGTCCGGCATCCGCTGGAGGTGCTGTACACCGACGTGGGCGTCGAAGGGTTGAAGAAGGCCGTGAAGCGTCCGCTGAAGGGCGTGAAGGTGGCGCCGTACTATGGCTGCCAGATCGTGCGGCCGTTTTCAAAGTTCGACCACCAGGTGTACCCAGTGGTGATGGACCGGCTGCTGGAGGCCTGCGGGGCGGAGGTGGTGTACTACCCCCTCAAGACGCGGTGCTGCGGCGGCAGCCTGACGGGCACGATCGAGGAGGCGGGTCAGCGCCTGGCGTACATCCTGCTCCACGAGGCCGAGAAGCGCGGGGCGAACGTCGTGGCGACGCTGTGCCCGCTCTGTCACTTCAACCTCGACAGCTATCTGGGCAGCATCACGAATCGCTTCGGGCCGGTGAGCGTGCCGACGGTGTATTTCACGCAACTGGTGGGCTATGCCCTGGGGTGCTCTTACGAGGAACTGGGGCTGGGGCGGCACCGGGTGCCGGCGCGCGCGGCGCTGGAGGGCGCGGAGACGGTTGCGGCCTGAGGGCCACCGGGAGATCGAGGAGGTAAAGCGTCATGGAGAATGGGGACAGCAAAGTGCGGATCGGGTTCTACGTTTGCCACTGCGGGACGAACATCGCGCACACCGTGGATGTCGCGAGCGTGGCCAAGTACGCTGCCGGGCTGCCGGGAGTCGTCGTCGCGCGCGACTACAAGTACATGTGCTCGGACCCGGGGCAGGATCTCATCGGGGAGGATATCCGGGAGCACGGGCTGAACCGGATCGTGGTCGCGGCGTGTTCCCCGTGCCTTCACGAGGCGACCTTCCGCACCGCGACGGCGCGGGCGGGCCTGAATCCGTTCTTCTGCCACCTGGTGAACATCCGCGAGCACGCCTCGTGGGTGCACACCGACCGGGCGGCGGCGACGGAAAAAGTGCAAGATCTCGTGCGGGCCGCATGCGGGCGCGTGCGGCACCACAAGGCCCTGGAGCGCAAGCGGGTGACCGTCAGGCCGGAGGTGCTGATCGTGGGCGGGGGCATCGCGGGCATCCAGGCGGCGCTGACGATCGCCGAGTCGGGCAAGAAGGTCTATCTGGTGGAGCGGGAGCCCACGATCGGCGGGCACATGGCGATGTTCGACAAGACCTTCCCGACGCTGGACTGCGCGGCGTGCATCCTGACGCCAAAGATGTCCCAGGTGAAGGCGCACCCGAACATAACGCTGTGGACGTATTCCGAGGTGATGGGGGTGGAGGGCTTCGTGGGCAACTTCAAGGTGAAGGTCCGCCGCAAGCCCCGCTACGTTAATGAGGAAGTCTGCGTCGGGTGCATGGAGTGCATCGAGGCGTGCATGTACAAGCAGCCGAAATTCGACGATGAATTCAACCAGCGGCTCGGAAAGCGCAAGCCGGTGTACATCCCGTTCCCGCAGGCGACGCCGAAGGTGGTGCTGATCGACCCGGAGACCTGCCTTCATTTCAAGACGGGCAAATGCAAGCAGCCCTGCATCGCCTCATGCTCGAGGAATGCGTTCGACTTCAACGCGGAAGAGAAGATCGAGGATGTCGAGGTGGGGGCGATCATCGTGGCGACCGGGTTCAAGCCATTCGACCCGGCCCGTTCCCCGAAGTATGGCTATGGCCATTTCCCGAACGTGTACACCTCGCTTGAGGTCGAGCGGCTGGTCAATGCCTCCGGCCCGACGGGGGGCGAGATCGTGATGCGCGATGGCCGCAAGCCCAAGAGCGTGGGCATCGTGCACTGCGTCGGTTCTCGCAACCTCCAGACGAACCGCTGGTGCTCGAAGGTGTGCTGCATGTATTCCCTGAAGCTGGCGCACCTGATCAAGGAGCACGCCGGCGCCGAGGTGTACAACTTCTACATCGACATGCGCACCCCCGGAAAGGGCTACGAGGAATTCTACAACCAGCTGCTTGAGGAGGGCGTGCATTTCGTGCGGGGCAAGGTGGCGGAGGTCACCGACTGGGCGATGACGCCCGAAGAGGAGGGCAAGCTGGTGATGCGCGTGGAGGACACCCTGGCGGGGTTCGTGCGTCGGATCCCGGTGGACATGGTGGTGCTCTCCGTGGGGCTTGAGCCGAGGGAGGACTCCCAGGAGGTGCGCCGGATGTTCAACATCTCCTGCTCTAGCGAGGGTTTCTTCCTCGAGCGGCACCCGAAGCTGGCGCCCGTGGACACGGCGACGGACGGCGTCTATCTGGCGGGCGCATGCCAGGGCCCGAAGGACATCCCGGATTCGGTCGCGCAGGCCGGGGCCGCCGCGGCGCAGGCGATGGCCCTGATCGACAAGGGCTACATCGAGATGGAGCCGAACACGGCGTTCATCGAGGAGAAGGAGTGCTCGGGCTGCAAGTCGTGTATCCCGCTCTGCCCGTACACCGCCATCAGTTTCAACGAGGCGACCGTCAAGGCGGTCATCAACGAGGCGCTGTGCAAGGGCTGCGGCACCTGCGTGGCGGCGTGCCCGTCTGGCTCCATCAAACAGAATCTGTTCGAGGACGTGGAGATCTTTAGCGAGATCGAGGAGGTGCTTGCCAATGCCTGAGACATTCGAGCCACGGATCGTGGCCTTCTTCTGCAACTGGTGCACGTACACCGCGGCGGATTTGGCCGGGGTGTCACGCATGCGATACGCCCCCAACGTGCGGATTATCCGCCTCATGTGTTCGGGTCGCGTGGACCCGCAGTTCATTTTGGAGGCGTTCGCGCGCGGCGCCGACGGCGTGCTCATCGGCGGCTGCCACCCCAACGACTGCCACTACATCGAGGGCAACTACAAGTGCCTTCGGCGTTTCCGGCTCTTGAGGCGGATGCTGGATGACATGGGCGTCGAGGAGAAACGGTGCCGGCTGGAGTGGATCTCCGCCTCGGAGGGGGACAAGGTCAAGAAGGTCATCAACGAGATGGTCGAACAGGTGCGCGCGCTCGGGCCGCTGGATCTGCCCGGTCGTTTTCGCGACTGGGACAAAGAGGTCGCGGCGCTGGAGCACGCGGCCCCGGGGGCGTCGGAGCCCTGTGATGCCCACGCCCACGCGCACAAGGAGGAGGCGACACATGCCTGAGAAACCCAAGATCGCGTTCTACTGGTGCGCCTCGTGTGGCGGCTGCGAGGAGTCGGTCGTCGACCTCGCGGAGGATATCCTCATGGTCGTCGAGAACGTGGATATCGTTTTCTGGCCCGTCGCGATGGACTTCAAGAAGAAGGACGTCGAGGCCATGCCGGACGGCTCGATCACCGCCTGTTTCCTGAACGGGGCGATCCGGACGGAGGAGCAGGAGGAGATGGCCCACATGCTGCGGCGGAAGGCCAAGATCCTCATCGCCTACGGGGCGTGCGCGCACCTTGGCGGGATCCCCGCGCTCGCCAACCAGTTCTCGAAGGAGCATGTGATGGAATGGGCGTACGACAAGTGTCCGACCGTCACCAACCCGTCGCGGACGCGGCCCCAGACATCGTACAAAGACAACGGTCGCACGGCGACCCTGCCGGCGTTCCGGAATGTCGTCCGCGCGCTGGACCAGGTGGTGGACGTGGATTATTACATCCCGGGTTGCGCGCCGACGCCTGCCCTGCTCAAAGGGGCGGTGGTGGCGCTGCTGTCTGGCAAGTTGCCGCCGAAGGGCACGACGCTGGCGCCGGACATCGCGCTGTGCGACGAATGCCCGCGGAAGGCGAGCAAGCCGACGGATGTGGGCTACCCGGAGTTCAAGCGCCCGCACCTGGCGAGGATCGATCCGAACCTCTGCATGCTGGCCCAGGGATTCGTGTGCATGGGCCCGGCCACTCGCGGCGGCTGCGGGGCGCTCTGCATCAACGGCAACATGCCATGCACGGGCTGCTTCGGGCCGACGTCGCGCGTCCGCGATCAGGGCGCGAAAATCCTCTCTTCGATCTGCTCTTCGGTCGCCCCGAAGGACGAGGCGGGGATCGATGCCGTGCTCGAGGGAATACCGGACCCGGTGGGCACGTTCTACCGCTACGGGCTGGCGCACTGCCTGCTGCGCCGCAAAGTGAGCCTCAACGATTCGGCGGAGGTGGCTGCGAAATGAAGGACAAGGTCAAGGAAGTCTGGAACGAGGCCGGCGGGCGGGCCGGTCAGCAATACATCGGGGCGCGGCGCCGCATCACGGTCGATCCGATCACGCGGCTCGAGGGCCACGGGAAAATCGACATTTTCCTCGACGAGGCGGGGAAGGTCGAGCGGGCCTATTTTCAGGTGCCGGAGCTGCGGGGTTTCGAGGTATTCAGCATCGGTCGTCCGGCGGAGGACATGCCGCAGATCACCAGCCGCATCTGTGGGGTGTGCCCGATGGCGCACCACATGGCCGGGACCAAGGCGCTCGATGACCTCTACAGGGTAGAGCCGACCAGCGCCGCCAAGAAGGTCCGCGAGCTGGCGTACAACGCCTTCATGCTCGAGGATCACGCGCTGCACGTCTACATCCTCGGCGGGCCGGATTTCATCGTGGGCCCCGACGCGCCGGCCGCGGACCGCAACGTGCTGGGGGTGATCAACAAGGTTGGCCTGGAGGTGGGCAAGAAGGTCATCTCGATGCGGCGGCGGATACGGGAGTTCATCTCGTACGTCTCGGGCAAGGTGGTGCATCCGGTCTTCGGGTTGCCGGGCGGTGTTTCCCGGGGCATCAAGCCGGAGGATCTGCCGAAGTTCAAGGAACTGGCCAAGGATGGCGTCGAGTTCGCGCTCTTCACGATGCAGGTTTTCCAGGACATCGTTCTGAAGAACGACGCGTACGTGAAGCTGATCACCTCGGGCGACTACACGCACCAGACGCACTACATGGGCCTGGTGGACGAAAAGAATCACCCGAACTTCTACGACGGGAGAATCCGCGTGGTGACGCCGGGCGGCCACGAGCAGGCGAAGTTCCGGGTTCAGGAGTACACGGATTTCATCGCCGAGCACGTGGAGCCGTGGAGCTACGTGAAGTTCTGCTATCTGAAGAAGGTGGGCTGGCACGACTTCACCGATGGGCCGGGCAGCGGCGTGTACGCCGTGGCGCCACTGGCGCGGCTCAACGCCTCGGAGGGGATGGCGACCCCGCAGGCGGAGGCGGCCTACAAACAGTATTTCAACACCTTTGGGCACAAGCCCGTGCACCACACCCTGGCCAATCACTACGCGCGCGTTGTCGAGATGATCTACGCCGCCGAGCGGATGCAGGAGTTATTGGACGACCCGGAGATCACCAGCACGCACCTGAGGGTGATTCCGACCCACACCCCATCGGTCGGCAAGGGAGTCGTCGAGGCCCCGCGCGGCACGCTGATCCACCATTATGAGACGGACGATCGCGGCATCATCACCAACGCGAACCTCATCGTCGCGACGCAGAACAATTCGGCTCGCATGGCGATGAGCGTCGAGAAGGCCGCCAAGGGCCTGATCAAGGACGGCCGCGCCGACGATGGGCTGCTGAACATGGTCGAGATGGCGTTCCGGGCCTACGACCCGTGCCACGCGTGCGCGACGCACTCGCTGCCCGGGCAGATGCCCCTGGCGCTCCGCATCTACGACCACGACCGGAAACTGCTCGAAGAGATTAGGCGGTAACGACACCGGCGTCTTTTGTGTCCCACCTTGGCCATCCGATCTTTGCCTGATCGGGCGCCGGGATCTGGTTTGCGCATGGGATCGCCTGCAAGCAGGCTCCTACGGTTCGGTGTCTGAATTCTCGAGCCGGATCCCATGCCCGATGCGGCGTGAAGTTTCAGGTCAGCGCCGCCCCCGGCGCGCCAGGGCGGAGCCGTTTTGGACTGCGGTGGCAGAGCGAAGCGGCGGCACCGCTTTTGCCTCCGGCGGAGCCGAAGCCGATGGTTCTGGCGCGCGCTTCGCGCGCTGCCAAAGCGGTGGCGCCGTCCGGCGGTTGCCGGACTCTGCCACCGCAGTCCAAAACCGTCCCGGCCCGGATCTTTGGTCGGGGCACGAGCCGCGCCCGCGAACAACGTGAAATTTCAGGTCGGTTCGAGGCTTGACACGACCATACTGATAAGTATGGTAACGGCAGATGATGGCACCCGCCTATGCGCCCGAGATGCCCGCGCGCCTTGCGGAGGCAGCATTCCGGCTGTTCTCGGACCGTGGGATTCGCGATGTGAACATGGAGGCGATAGCGGCGGGGGCGGGGGTGACGAAGGGGAGCCTGTATTGGCACTATCGTTCGAAGGACGAGCTGATCCGGGCGGCCTGCTCGCACTATTACAGGGAGTGGCATCGGCGGACGCGGGCGGCGCTTGCGGGCGAGGCGGACGCCTTGCGGCGCCTTGATAAAGTGGTGCGGCTTTCGGTGCGGGATTGCCTGTTGGACGAGGGCAATCGGGTGTTCACGCTGGAGGTGTTTGCGCTATCGCTGAAGGATTCCGCAGTGCGCGAGGGCTGGCGCCAGTTTTTTGATGCGGTCCGGGAGTTCTACGTGGGCCTTGTGGAAGACGCCCGAGCTGCGGGGCGGATCCGGTGCGATGACCCGGGGCGCGCCGTGGGACTCATGCTTTCGGCGATGGAGGGATTCAAGCTCCGGGCGCTCTTTGAACCGGGCCTCTGCGCGCCAGAGTCGGAGCGTGCGATTGGGGATGAACTCCTTGGCATTCTGGGCGCGGATTCTGGAACGGTTACAATACCACAGGGTATGGAAAACACGGAGGAGATATGGCGGCTGGGATGACGCGGAGACGGTTCGTGGCGGTGGCGGCTGGAGGGATGGCCGGGTGGCAGATTTTGAGGGGGAGGGCGCGTGGGGAACCTGCGGCGAACGCGAAGCTGACGCTTGGGGTGATTGGGGTGGGCGGGCGCGGCAAGGCGCACATGAACGAGTTTTTCGCGGATCAGGGGGCGCGGGTGGTGGCGGTGTGCGATGTGCGGGCTGGCGAGCGGGAAAAGGCCAAGGCGTTGGCGGCGCGGAAGTACGGGGATGATTCATGCGCGACCTACGGTGATTTCCGGGAGCTGCTGGCGCGTGGGGACATCGATGCGGTGAGCATCGCGGTGCCGGATCACTGGCACGCGCTGGTGGCGCTGGCGGCGGTGCGTGCGGGGAAGCACGTGTATCTGGAGAAGCCGTTCGCGCACACGGTTGCGGAGGGTCGGGCGGTGGTGGAGGCGGCGCGGGGTCGGGACCTCGTGTTTCAAGTTGGGACGCAGCAGAGATCGATGGCGAACTATCGTCTGGCGTGCGAGCTGGTGCGCAATGGCCGGATCGGGAAACTGCGGACGGTGCGGGTGGGGTCACCCTTTGGCTTTCGCGGGGGCAGCACGCAGCCGGTGCCGGTCCCCGAGGGCATCGACTACGAGTTCTGGCTGGGGCCGTCCCCCAAGGTGCCGTACACCGAGGGCCGCTGTGATGGTGGGGGGGGCAAAGGCTGGTATCACATCAGGGATTACTGCGTCGGGTGGTTGACCGCCTGGGGTTCGCACGACGTGGACATCGCGCACTGGGGCATGGGGGCTGACGCGACGGGGCCGGTCGAGGTGGACGCCTGGGGCGTTTTCCCGGAGGTGGGTGCCTGTGATGCCGTGTGGAAGTGGCGGGCGGAGTGCACCTATGCCAACGGGGTGAAGGTCATTTATGCCACCGAGCAGGAGAACCGCCACGGGGTCCGGTTCGAGGGCGATGGTGGCTGGGTGTTCGTTCGGCGCGGGTTCACCGATTCGAACCCGAAGAGGTTGCTCTACGAGATCATCCGGCCGGGGGAGGAGCGCCTGGTGGCCGCAGACAATCATTTTGCGTGCTTCCTCGATGCGATCCGGACAGGGCGCGAGGTGACGGCGCCGCCCGAGGGGGCGCATCGGTCGACATCGGCCTGTCACCTGATGCACATCGCGATGCGGCTGGGGCGCAAGTTGCGCTGGGATCCGGCGGCGGAGCGTTTCGTCAACGACGAGACCGCCAACCGGATGCTTGGACGGGCGATGCGGGCACCCTGGAGCCTGGCATGAAACGAGGATCTGATATGGAAAGTGCGCGCGGGAGAATGTGGTGGGCGATTGCGTGGGCGACGGTGATATGGCTTTCCGCGGGATGCGCGAGGCGGCCGATCGATCCGGCGGAGATCGAGGCGCGGTTTGGCCCGGCGCAGTCATATCGCTATGGCGCGAGCCGCGCGCCTTTGCTGGACTTGGAACGCTTCATCCATTCGCACGCGGGGAATCCCTCGGCGAGGCGCCAGATCGAGCGCCGCCTGATCGATCTGGCGATGTCCGGTGCGACGATCGAGGCGCGGGCCTTCGCGTGCGAGCAGTTGGGGTTCATCGGTGGGGCGGCCTCCGCCCGCGCGCTGGGTGGGCTGCTGGACGATGACGCGCTGTCGTTCCACGCGCGCCAGGCATTGCAGAGGATCCCCGATCCGGCCGCGGGGAAGATCCTGCGGGATGCGATGGCGCGCAGCGATGGCGGGGCACGCGAAGCGTTGAGGCAGGGTCTTGTGGCGCGCGGTGACATTCAGGCGCCGGGGCCGAAGGCCCCAGCATCGAAGCATCCGGCGCGACGGCAGGCGGGACTAGTGGCTGCCCCCGCAAGCGTGGCGGAGTTGCTTGGGCGCGCGAACGCCGCCGAATCGGCCGCGCGCGGGGCCGCAGTCTCGTCCCTCGAACGCATCCCCGATGCGGGTGCCGATGCGGCGATCCTCGCGGCCGCGGCAAAGGCAGACCCGGCGGTCCGGGCGAGATTGATCGGTGTTCTGGCGGCGCGGGGGGCCGACGGGGCCGTGCCCCGTTTTCTGGAGTGGGCCAAGGGGGATCTCGACGAGGGTGTTCGCACGGCGGCGATCGAGGCCGTGGGCAAGGTTGGCGGCAAGGCGGAACTGGCGAAGCTGGTGGCACTGTACGCGGGCGCAGGATCCCCGCGGGAGGAGCGCGCCGGCCAGGATGCGACTTGGGCGTTGTTCCGGCGCGCGGGTGATCCGGCGGCACTGAAGGTGGCGGTCGGCGCCGTACTCGGGGCGGCGCCGCCAGCCAGGCAGGAAGTCTTGCGGAAGCTGCTGGCGCGCGCCGAAGAGCTGGTGCGCTCGCCGGGTCCAACCGCCGACACGCTGGTCGCGGAGCCGTTGCCGACCGGCGAGGGCGATCCCATTTTCCCCGACGGTCATCGTCTCGTGGCCTACCACGATTGCGGGATGGACGAGGTCGGTGGCGGGGGAGGTGGACCCGCGATTCGGCTGACGCAGGGCAAGCCGTATCGATTTGGCGACCGCGATCCGGTGCGCAGCGTCGCGACGGATCCGAAGCAAGTGCTTTTTCAGATCACGGGGTTGGCCGATACCGGACGATACGTTCTTGGGCTGACGTGGTGGGATGCGGATGGCAAGGGCCGGAAACAATCCGTCCATCTTGGGTCTGGCGAACCGGCCGCGTGGCAGAGGGCGCTGCCGTCGGCGATGCCGCTGGCATTTCATGCTGAGACGTCCGTTTGGGCGCGCGTCCAGTTTCCGTTGCCCGCCGGCGTGGTGAAGGGGGGCGCGCTCCGGGTGGCCATCAACTGCGAGGCCGGGCCGAATGCTGTCGTCAGCGAGCTCTGGCTACTGGAGAGACTGCCCGGGCCCGAGCGAAAGCGGGTCCTGATCGTGTGCGGCGATGACCACAAGGCGCATCGATGGCGCGAGACGGCACCGGAGTTTGCCGCCATCCTTCGCGAAGATCCGAGGCTCGAGGTCTCGATCACGGAGTCGCCGGCGATCCTCGGCTCGCCGCTGCTGGAGCATTACGATGCGGTGATGCTGCACTTCAAGAACTACGGCGAACGACTGCCCCTGGACCCCGAAATCTGGGAGGGGCTGGAGAAGTTCGCGTCGTCGGGCAAGGGCGTGGTCCTGGCGCATTTTGGTTGCGGCGCGTTTGAGGACTGGCAGGGGTTCGGGGCCGTGGCGGGTCGGGTCTGGGACAAGACCAAGCGCGGGCACGACCCGTACGGGGCGTTCCGTGTTCTGGTGAAGGACCGTGGCCATCCCATCACGGGTGGGATGGACGACTTCGATACCGCCGATGAGCTCTATACGTGCCTGAAGGGCGACGCTGCGATCCGGGTCCTTTGCGGGGCCGTGTCCAAGATCGACAAACAGGAGCACCCGATGGCCTTTGTCAACGGCGCGGAGAAACTGCGGGTGTTCCATTGCACGCTCGGCCACGACCTCGCGTCCTTGAAACACGCGGGCACCCGGACGCTATACCGCCGTGGCGTGGGGTGGGCGGCGGGACTTTAAGCGACCTCCAACCATCAACATCCGCCGCCCAAGGCCCGCCAAGAACGAAGAATCGAGAGTGCAAGAGGGAAAGAATGAAGATTGGATTTCACACGGATGCGTTCAACTCCTCGTACTGGAATTTCGAAAAGTGCCTTGAATGGGCCGAGCGCAACGGCGTCCATTTCATCGAGTGTGGGTTGATCGATGGCGTGAGCTGGATACACGGCCTGGGCTATCAGCCGCACGTGGCCCTGTACGAGGACCCGCTGTTATTGCGCCGTCGAATGGAGAGGCGCGGCATCCGATTCTCGCAGGTGGATGCGGCGTATCCGCTTTCAGGGGAGGACGGCCCATCGCGGGGCTTGCCGTACGTTCTCAAGTCGATCCCTTGGGCGAAACTCGCGGGTTGTCCCTGCATCGCGACCACCGATGGTCTGCACAGGCCGGAGGGGCTCGGTGACGATGAGGCCATGGCGATGATGCGGCGGACATATCGGCGCATCGTCGAGGTCGCCGAGGCATACGAGATCGTGGTGAATATCGAGGTGCACGGATATTTTACCACGAATCCCGACCGACTGGAGGAGATGCTCGCGTTCTGCGAGAGCCCGTACTTGCGGATGAACATGGACACCGGCAACTCGTTCATAGCCGGCCAGGACCCCGTGGCGTTCGCGGGACGTTTCGGGCGGAAGATTGCGCACGTTCACGTGAAAGACGTGAGCGAATCGCTTGCGGCGGTGGCACGGGGCGGCCAGACCGGCATCGCGGTCAGCCACTGCTCCGTGGGGGAGGGGGTCAACGCGGCCAACATCCGGCGCGTGCTGGAGTGCCTCCGCGACGGCGGCTATCAGGGCACCTTGAGCATCGAGTGTGAGGGTGCTGGAGGGCCGATGATCGAGATGTCATTGGCGTGGTTGAGGCGCACCCTGAAAGAGCTGGGTATTCCCGAAGAAACGGCGTGAGGTGGATTTTCCGCCCGCCTCGCGGGCAGCGGGCGAAGATCCTTTGCGCGCTGCCGGCGCCCGTCATGGCGGCGTCGACTGTCGGAGTGCGCCGACCCTCCGGCGGTGCCCTGGCAGGGCGACCTTTGGTGACAGTGGCACCGCACCTCCGAGAGGGGATTGATTCCGCCGGCAGATGCTGGACGAACCCGGTGCCGTTTTGATAGACGAATGTCGCTGTTACGCGTAGTCTGGCACTGCCTATATCGGAGAAGGACGGCTGCACGGAAAGGACGCCATGCTGAACATCACCATCGAGAATGAGCCGAACGGGCGGGTTCGTGCCTGCCTGATCGGCCGCCTGGATACGGAGACCTATGGTCAATGCGAGGAGCGCTTGCGACCAGTTCTGTCGGGGGACGCGCGCGAGCTGGTGTTTGACTTGGCCCAGCTTGACTATCTGAGCAGCATGGGGTTGCGGGTGTTGATGCAAACGACGAAGGCCCTTGCCCAGCGCGGCGGCAGGTGCGTCCTGACCCGGCTCCAGCCTCCGATTCGGGCGGTCATCGACATCGCAAACGCGCTGCCCCCAGAGACGATTTTTGCCAGCGTCGAAGAGGCCGATCGCTATCTGGACGTCATGCAGCGGCGGGCGAAGGAGGAGGCCGCGAAAAAAGCGAGGCGCTCCACGTAACGGGCGCGCGGTCGGGGGCGCCGTCGTTCAATCGCGGGGCACCAGGATGGACAGGCGGTTGATGCCGCTGATCCGTTCGTACTGGATGTCGGACGCGAACTGCCTCACCAGCGTGAGGCCGAGCCCACCGATTTTTCGTTCTTCGAGCGGCGCGTCCAGATCGGGTGCGGGCGCGTTCAGGGGGTTGAATTCCCGACCGTCGTCCTCGATCACGATCTTGACCCGCTTTGGCTGCACGGAGACGCACAGCTTGATCTCGTGGTCGCCCCGATCGTCATAAGCGTACTTGAGGACGTTGGTTCCGATCTCCTCGATGATGAGGTTGCACGCGTAGGCGGCCTGCCCGCCGAGCCCCTGAGCTTTGAGGAAGTCCATGGCGTCCGCGGTGACGCGGCAGAGGGCGGGCAGGTTGTTCTGGAAAACCCGCTCCCAGATTGGCGGGGCATCGTCTCTGGAGGATTCGCCCGGCTTCATAGGGTCCCTGGGGTCTACGTCGGTGAGCCTCCGGCGCGGTTGGAGAAGCCGCTTGCTCTTCCGGGCCGCGTGATTGAAAATCGGCTTTGCAACGCCCCGACTGTATGAGACATGCCGGGTACCCTCAATGGAAAAGCCTGCCGGGCGGTTGAGGTGCTCGAGTTGAAGTACCATAGAGCGCCAACACACACGAGATGATGGCCAACCTCCAGCGGCTGCTGATGTCCCTCGCGTTGCTCGGTGCGGCGGCAATGGTCTTGCTGCTCTCGGACCTCCATTCCCGAAAGGGTGCCCGCCGCCCACAGGCCGATCGGATGATCCCCGTCGCATTGGTCAAACACGCCTCGAACTCCTTGCTGGACGAGGTGGAGCAGGGTGTGATCGACGCCATGGCCGAGCGTGGCTACCGCGATGGCGCGAAGATCTCTCTCCAGCGTTTCTCGGCCGACGGTGACGTGCCGACCAGCACCGTCATCGCGAAGCGCGTCACCGACGGCAGCTTCCGACTGGTCGTGAGCATGAGCACGCTCTCCCTTCAGGCGGTGGCCAACGCGAATTCTGCCGGGCGCACCCCCCACGTCTTTGGCGCTGTCACAGATCCCTCGGCCTCGGGCGTCGGCATCCGGGCCATGGGCAGCACGAACAAGCCACCCTGGATGGCGGGGATCGGCACGTTTCAGCCGGTGGAGTCCATCTTCCGGATGGCCAGGGAATCCTGGCCTGGGCTCAAGGTTGTGGGCGTCGTCTGGAATCCGGCCGAGCGCAATTCGGAGATGTGCGTCCTGAAAGGAAGGCAGGTCTGCGCCGAATTCGGCATTCAGCTCGTCGAGGCCACCGTGGACCAGACCAAGGACGTCCGCGATGCCGCCGGCGCGCTGGTCGCCCGGGGCGCGCAGGGCTTCTGGACGGGTTTCGACCTCACCGTCTACGCCGCGATGTCCTCGCTCTGCGAGGTCGCCGCCCGCGCCGGCATCCCTGTTTTTTCGAATAATACCGGTCACCTCAAGGAGGGCACGCTTTTCGAGCTCGGCGCGAACTATGGGGAGGTCGGCCGCCAGATCGGCAACATCGCCGCCGACGTCCTCGGCGGTGCCGATCCCGCGAAGATGGCCGTCGAAAATTTCATGCCGGAACGCGTCATGCTGAACCGGCAGGTGCTCGGGGCGCTCCGCGATCCGTGGAAGTTCACTGACGAGGCCGTCGCCCGCGCGGTGATGATCATCGGCGCCGATGGCTCCGTCGAAAAGGATGCCCAGGATGCGCGTGCCGGCCCTGCCTCGGCTGCGGCGCCGGCGCGCGATCACCCGCACAAGATCGCCATGGCGTATTTCGGGCCGGACGAGGGCACCGACTCGACCATCGCGGGCATGATGGACGGCCTGCGCGAGCGCGGTCTTGAGGAGGGGCGGGATTTCTCGGTTGTGAAGTTCCACGCCAACGGTGAGATCGGCGCCATCGCCCCCATCATGCACGCGATCGATTCCGGGGATGCCGACGTCGTGGTGACCTTTTCGACTCCGGTCCTCACGGCGGCGTGCTCGGCGGTGAGGCGGAAGCCCGTGGTGTTCACCTACTGCACCGACCCGGTCGCCGCGGACGCGGGCAAGACCTTCGAGGATCACCTCCCGTTCGTGACCGGGATAGGGTCATTTCCCCCGATAGAGGATGCCGTCAAGATGATCACCCTGACATTTCCCAAGGCGCGGCGCATCGGGACGCTCTACAACACTGCGGAGGCCAACTCGGTGCGCGAGGTCGGCAGGCTGCGCGACCTCTGCGGTTCGCTCGGCCTTGAACTGGTGGAGGCGGCGGCCGGGAATACGGCCGAGGTTGTGCCGGCGGCCCAATCGCTTGTGGCGCGGGGTGTGGACGTCGCGTTTCTGCCCGGCGACAACACGGCCTATCAGGCCTTCGAGGGAATTGCCAGTACGCTCGCGGCAGCGCGAGTGCCCCTGGTCATCGATGCCCCGGAATTCACCGATCGCGGCGCCCTGGCCGCCGTTGGGGTCGGATATTACAACACGGGTTTCGCCACGGCGGAACCGCTCGCGCGCGTGATGGCGGGCGAATCGCCCGCCAAAATACCTTTTCGGAATGTTGCCCAAAAGCAGGTTAAGCTGAATCTCAAGGTGGCGTCACATCTCGGCGTCAGGTTTCCGCCGGAAGTCATGGCCATGCGGACCGAGGGGGCGAAATCCTCGGCCACTGGGGCGAAACCGGTCCCCCGGCTGTGGCGCATCCACCAGTTGTACTATCTCGAATCGCCCCTCGTTGAGGACAGCACGCGGGGGTTCCGGGAGGGGCTGGTAGCCGCGGGCCTCCGGGAGGGCGCCGACTTCGCGCTCAAGACATTGAGCGCCCAGGGCGACATGACCGCCCTGGGGTCGTTGTTTGACTCGGCGCGCATCGCCGGCGTGGATCTCTTCGTGGTTTTTTCCACGCCGACGCTCCAGACGGCGGTCAAAAAGGTCAGGGACGTGCCGGTGTTATTCACGGTGGTGGCTGACCCATTCTTGGCCGGCGCTGGCAGGACGAATGATGACCACCTGCCGAACATCACGGGCGTCTGCACGCAGGGCCCTTATGCCGAGATGGCGAAACTCCTCGTGAACCATTTCCCGCAGATCAAGCGGGTGGGAACACTGTTTTGCCCATCCGAGGCGAATTCGGTGGCCAACAGGGATCTCTTCGTTCGCGAGGCGGCGCGGCGGGGGATCAGGGTCGAAGCCGTGGCCGTGAATGCCGCGGCAGAATTGGCCGACGCCGCCCTTGCGCTGTGCGGGCGTGGACCCGATGCGGTCGTTCAGGTAATCGATAATCTCACCGCCGCCGGATTTCCGGCCATCGCCCGTGCGGCGCGACAGGCGCGAATACCGATCTTCACTTTCCAGGATGCCACGATCGGGCAGGGCGCCAGCCTCGTGTTATCGCGGGACTACCGCGATGCGGGGGTGGACACCGCGGCGATGGCGGTGCGCATCATGCGCGGGGAGAGTCCGGCCACGATACCTTTTGCGCCGCCGCGCACCGTGCGGTTACTGATCCACACCGATAATGCCGCGGCGGTCGGCCTGCGCATCCCCGCGGCGCTTCTGGAGAAGGCGCAGAGGGTTTTGCCGGGGCCATCGAAGGGTTCGTGAAGACATGGAGATAGAGCGACAGCCTGGTCCGGAGATGATGGTGCTCAGGCTCCATGGCCGGATGGACGCCGCGTGGAGCGGCCACGTCAGCAAAGCCATCGCCGAGTGCATTCAGGCCGGTCATCACGCCCTGGGGATCGATATGGCGGGCGTCGATTACATCAGCTCCGCCGGAATCCGTGTGCTGGTGCAGCACGCGCGCCAGCTCAAGGGCATCGATGGCCGTTTCTCCCTGTTGAACACGGGTGGCGAAGTCAGGCGCGTCTTGACGCTGGCGGGGCTTGACGCGCTCTTGGGTGTCGGCGGTGGGTTGGCGGTCGGCGGTGCTCGTTTGGGAAGGCCCCCCGGCGGCGCTGAGGCGACCGCGGTGTCCTTGGCGGGCGCGCGTGGGGAGATTCACCTGCTTGACGCAGGTTCGACGATGCGGGTGCGAGAACTGGGCGAGGCCGAGCGCTGGCTCAGGGGCGCCGGTGATCCGCAGGCATGTTCCCTTTGCGAATTTGGGCCGGACATGATCGGTTTGGGGCTCGGGGCGCTTGGTGCCGGCGAACCGCGACTGGGGGAATTCCTCGCCGTGCCGGGTGCGGCCGTGTGCCAGTCAGCCGATGGTTCGAATCGGCCGGACTATGTACTTCGGCAGGGCTCGCTGGTGCCGAGCGTGAACGTGGCGTACGGCATCATTGGACAGGGCAGTTTTGGGCGACTCCTGCGGTTCGAGAAATGCCCCGACAGCAACGGCGTGTCCATGAGCGAGGTGGCTGGTGCGTGCCTGGCCGCGGTGGGCGGCCACGTCGCGGCCGTGGTGATGGTGGCCGAGACCGCTGGGCTGGTGGGGGCCGCGGTCCAGAGGTTGCCAGACGACGGGACGGCGATGGCTGCCGCCGATGGCATTTTCGCCTTCCCCCGCGTCCGCGAGTGGCTGAGCTTCACCTCGGAAACGGCTTTCGCGAAATGCGTGAGCCTGGCCGTCGGTTTCGTGGCCTCGGCGCGGGGGGCCGAACGGATGCGATTCCTGAAACCGATGTCGAGGGCGGTTGATCTGCAGGGGCATTTTCATGCGGCGGCGTTCCCGTACCGCCCGATTCGGCGGGGCAAGCTGGACTTGGACGAGGCACTGTCGCCGCTGTTTGACAATGAGAACGTCCTCGGCCTGCTGCATTTGGTGAACGACTGGCGCATCCCCAGCGGCGTGGGCGAAAGCTCTTTCCTGCGGGGTGCCTGCTGGTGTGCGCCCGTGGAGGATCGGCCATGACACTGATGCTCGGTGCGCTCACGATCGGCCTCATCCTCTCGCTCTTGGCGATGGGGATTTTCATCAGCTTCCGCGTCTTCGAGATAGCCGATATCACGGTGGATGGCTCCATCACCCTGGGCGCGGCCTTGTGCGCCGTCCTGCTGGTGCGCGGCGTGAATCCGGCGCTGGCCATGGCCGCAAGTTTTCTCGCCGGCACTGTCGCCGGCACGATCACCGGAGTCCTCCAGGCCCGATTCAAGATCAATCCGCTGCTCTCTGGCATCCTCGTCATGACGGCCCTCTATTCGGTGAACCTCCACATCATGGGGCGCAGCAACATTCCCCTCCTCACCGCAGAGAACGTGACCACCTGGGCCGACCGGTGGTCGCAGGCGTTGCTTGGTGTCGCGGACGTGAACGTGTTTGGCTGGATGGTCGCGGGGCGGGACCTCGGCATCCTTGCGCTGGTGCTTGGCATTGTGACGATGGTGGGCGTCGCGCTGTACGGGTTTCTGCGCACCGAGGTGGGCACGGCCATGCGGGCGGCGGGCGACAACCCGCAGATGATCAGGGCGCTGGGCGTCGATGTGGAATCCTATCGCATCCTCGGCCTGGCCCTGTCGAACGGGCTGGTTGCCTGGTCGGGGGCGCTGCTCGCGCAGTATCAGGGGTTCGCCGACGCGCAGATGGGCATCGGGATGGTCGTGTGGGGGCTGGCCAGCGTGATCATCGGCGAATCACTCACGGGTTCCCGGAGCCTTGGCCTCGCGATCTATGGGGCCATCGCGGGATCGGTCCTTTTCCGCCTTCTGGTGGCCATGGCTCTCCGCTGGGGGCTTAATCCCAACGACCTGAAGATCGTCACGGCCCTCTTCGTGTTTGGCGCGCTGGTGCTGCCCACGTGGGTGGGCACGTGGCGACGAAATCGCACGATCGCGGAGACTGCGAAACCTTAGAACCAGGCGCCCCATGCTCACCATCCGGGACATTCACAAGACGTTCAATGCGGGGACCGTCAATGAGGTCCGTGCCCTCCAGGGCGTCAGCCTCCATGTGCCCGAGGGCGGCTTCGTCGTCGTCCTCGGCGGAAACGGTTCGGGCAAGTCCACGCTCCAAAATGCCGTCGCGGGCAGCTTTTTCGTAGACGGGGGCTCGATCCAGATAGCGGGGGAGGACGTCACCCGCTGGCCGGAGCACCGGAGGGCGCGCCTCATCGGGCGCGTTTTTCAGAACCCATTCAGCGGCACGGCACCGACCATGTCGATCGCCGAGAACTTCGCCCTCGCGACACGCCGGGGGCGCCGCCGCAGAATCCGTTGGGCGATTTCGCGATCGGTGCGCGATGAGTTGCGCGAGCGAGTGCGGGGTCTGAGAATGGGTTTGGAAGACCGCCTGGACAGCGCTATCGGTAGCCTATCGGGCGGCCAGCGTCAGGCGCTGACCCTCCTGATGGCAACATGGCTGAAACCGGCACTGCTGCTGCTGGACGAACACACGGCCGCGCTGGACCCCAAGAGCGCCGAGCAGGTTATCCGATTGACCGGCGAGATCGTCGGCGGCCTCGGCCTGACGACGGTCATGGTGACCCACTCGATGCAACAGGCCGTCAACCTCGGCGACCGCGTGGTGATGATGCACAAGGGTCGGATCGCCTACAGCTTCTCGGGGGCCGAGAAACAGCGGCTGCGGGTGGACGACCTGCTCGGCCGATTTGAGGAACTGCGGCGGAGGGAGATGCTGGACGAGAGCACCGCCGCACTGTTGCGGGAAAGCTACGTTTGAGTCGGATCGGCGCGCATTTCGTGCCTTGCTGGCCACGCGGTAGATGTTAGAAGGGTCGTGTGCTCCGCAAGCTGGACATTGTTGGCAATCGCCTGACCGAGACGGAGGCCGATGACGCCCGGGTCCTCCTGTACATCGCGCCGACGGAGGAGGAGACGCGGCACCTCGTCTCGGAATGCCGCATCGATGCCCACACGCTGGCTTCCGCGCTGGACCCCGACGAGCTGGGTCGCCTGGAGTTCGAGCCGGACCACGCCGCCATCATCGTCAAGCGCCCCAAGCAATACTCTTCGGAGGACAACTTCCTATTCAAGATCACGTCGGTCGGCGTGTTCCTCTTTCGGGAGAAGCTGATCCTCGTCGTCGCGGAGGACACCCTGCGATTCGAGGGCAAACAATTCCAGAATGTCCGCTCGCTGACCGACATCATCCTCAAGATGATCTTCCGCTGCATCCATCACTTCGAGGAGCACCTGCGGGTGTTCAGCATGATCTCGGACGAGCTGGAGAGGAAGATCAACACGGCGATGGAGAACCGCCACCTGCTCAACATGTTTACCCTGGGCAAGAGCCTGGTGTATTACCTAAACGCCATCAGCTCGAACGGGCGCGTGATGGACAAGATCAAGACGAATGCCCAGAGGCTCGGGCTCACGCCCGAGGACGTCGAATTCCTCGATGACGTTCTGATCGAGAACAACCAGTGCCGAGAGTTGGCCAACACCTATTCGCAGGTGCTCTCTAGCCTCATGGACGCCCGCGTGTCCGTCGTGAGCAACAATCTCAACGTGCTGATGAAGGCGCTGACGCTGGTGATGATCTCGATCATGATGCCGACGCTCGTCATCAGCGTTTTCTCCATGAACGTAAAGCTGCCCATGGATCAGGAGGGCAGCATGATCCCATTCTGGTTCATCGTGGCCCTTGCGACGGCGTCGGGGGCTGCCGTGCTCCTCCTCTGGAAGCACAAGAGGCTGTGAGGCGCCCCAGCCCTCCGACGGCGGGCGGTCCCGGAGGGCGCCAGGGGGGCCCCAAGATGCTGCCCGCGGCCTTTTCTCCGCCCTTGCGCGGGTCTGGCGACGGGTTTTAGATAATGGGCCCAGTAAACAAATCAGGGAGTCGTCATGGCCGAAGCATTTCCAGGGATCAAGAGAATCGCGTACGAGGGACCGAAGTCGAAGAACCCGCTCGCGTTCAAGCATTACAATCCCGACGAGGTTGTCGAAGGCAAGAAGATGAGGGACCACATGCGGTTCTCGGTCGTCTACTGGCACACCTTCCGCAATCCGCTGTCGGATCCCTTCGGCGTGGGCACCGCGATCCGCCCGTGGGACGACGGGGGAAACAGCGTCGAGAACGCGCGGCGCCGGGTGCGCGTGGCCTTCGAGTTTATGGAGAAACTCGGCGCGCCATTCTACGCCTTCCACGACCGCGACGTCGCGCCCGAGGGCGCCACCCTGGCGGAGAGCCACAGGAATCTCGACGCCGTGGTGGGCGTGCTCAAAGAGGAGCAACGTCGCACCGGCATCGGCCTGCTCTGGGGGACGGCCTGCCTTTTTGCGCATCCGCGCTACGCGCACGGTGCGGCGACGAGCTGCAACGCGGACGTGTTCGCCTATGCGGCGGCGCAGGTCAAGAAGGCGATCGAGGTGACGCACGAACTGGGTGGGGACGGCTATGTCTTCTGGGGCGGCCGCGAGGGGTACTCGACGCTTCTCAATACGGACATGAGGCGCGAGCTGGATCATCTGGCGAGATTCCTGCACATGGCCGTGGACTATAGGAAGAAGATCGGCTTTCGCGGACAATTCTACATCGAGCCGAAGCCCAAAGAGCCGACCAAGCACCAGTACGATTCTGATGCGGCCGCCTGCCTGAATTTCCTGCGCGAGCACGGGTTGATGGGGCACCTGAAGCTCAACATCGAGACGAATCACGCGACGCTGGCTGGCCACACTATGCAGCACGAGCTGGAGACGGCGATCGCCGCTGGGGCGCTCGGTTCGATCGACGCGAACACGGGCGACACGCTGATCGGGTGGGACACGGACCAGTTCCCCACGGACGTGTACCTCACGACGCAGGTCATGCTCAGCATCCTCAATATGGGAGGCCTCACGACGGGTGGCGTGAATTTCGACGCGAAGGTGCGGCGCGAGAGCTTCGAGCCGGTGGACCTATTCCACGCGCACATCGGGGGTATGGACGCCTTCGCACGCGGGCTGAAGATCGCCGCGGCCATCCGCGCCGATGGCCGGCTCGCCGAATTCGTGAAGGGCCGATATCGATCGTGGGACACGGGGGTTGGCAAAGAGGTCGAGTCAGGTTCGGCGTCGTTCGAGTCGCTTGAGGAATATGTCATGGCCAAGGGCGAGATCGCGGCCAACGAGAGCGGCCGTCAGGAGTTCTTGGAGAACCTGATCAACGAATTCATCTGACGCGGGCCGTTTGCCGCGCAGCTATCGGTCGGGGGCGCTGGATCGTTGCGCCTTTATTTCGAGTCAGACGTCATGTCCGTCGCCGCGGGCACCACCGGGGGTGAAAATGAGACGCAGGAGCGCGCTTGCGCGCGATTCGCGCATGGGATCGCCTGCGAGCAGGCTCCTGCGATTCTTTTCGAGTCAGCGCCGGCCCCGGCGCGCCGGGGCGGCGCTGGCCAGAGTGGTCCACGCGTAGGATTATTCATGATGAAACTTCTGGGGGCGGGGCCGTTTGGGACTGCGGGGGCAGAGCGAAGCGACGGCACCGCTTTTGCCTCCGGCGGTTGCCGGACGGCGCCACCGCAATCCAAAACCCTTCCGGCCCGGATCCTGGTTCGGGGCACGAGCCGCGCGCGCGAACCGCGCCTGAAGTCTCTGGCTAGCGGGGGGGATGTAATTCGAAGACGCCCTCTTCGCCGGACGGCGCGATGCTGGCACGCGCGATATGGAGGCCTGCGGCGCGCGCGAGGGATGCGACCCCCTCCGGCGTGAACCGGTTGGAGAAGAAGAGCCTTAGGGATTCGTCCTTCGGGAAGGTGATCCGCTCGCCGAACAGATCGACGCGGCACGCCTGTCTGATGACGAGGCAAGCCTGGATTCGCCAGGGATGCCCCTCCGCGGGCGGGAGGACGGTGAAGCGGATATCGTCCGGCGATGTGGGAATCCCGAGGGACTGGGGCAGGATGGCGAGCCAGCGCCGGGTCGGGGAGTTGTCGTACTGGGGGAGGATGGCGGCCATCTCGGATCTGGGATCGCGGCCGGGGATCAGGTTGGTGCCCACGAGCGCGCGGACGCCGGGACGCTGAAGGAAGGCGCGCAGGAGCGAGGGGATATTGGGCGCGGGGATGTTTGGGACGATGCCAAAGGCAAGCCAGAGGATGGATCCGTGGTGTGGGAAGGCATCCCGCACCCAGGCGGCGATTCCCGCGGTGTTGGAGAGATCGGCCACCAGACCGCGGGCGGCGATGGCGGGCATGGCTCCGCAAACGCGATTGAGCGCCTCGGCGACCATGCCGGAGGAGGCATCGATGGCGGCATAGGCGGTGGCGTGGGAGGCGCGCAAGGTGTCCACGTCCTTCTGTCCGCCGCCGCAGCCGATGCTGGCGAGGCACGTGATCGGCTCGCCGTCGTGCAGGCATGAGGTGATGGAATCCGGATATAGGCGAGCGACGGCCGGATCGGTGCGCGCGGGAGAGTGGGATTCGTGGAGGGCGAGCCATGCGGCGGTCTGGGCCGGGGATTCGTAGTGAAACCTGGCCTCGATCGAGCGTCCGCGAAGGCATGCCGTCAGGGCGGCGCGCCGGTTGCAGGGCCACTGGGATTTGTGGATCGCGAAATCAAGGGTGCCCACGGGTCCGATATTCACAACCCAGCAGCCAACACTCAACGCCCAAGATTCAACAGGCAGTTTCTGCGATGGCGCACGCAGGGCGCCGTGCGGAAGGGGGAGGGTCTCCCGCGGAGGCGCAGGGCCGCAGGGGCTCAGGGACTGGACCTTTTCGTGACTCGGCACCCCGGTTTTTCCAAACTCACTGCGTCTCTGCGGGAGAAAGACCGTGGGAGGCCGGCTGGCCTTCAGCCGTTGTTGGGGGAGCTGGTTCAGGGAGAACCCAACGCCCAACAACCAACATTTAACAACCAACGTCCAGTGGCTGTGTTGGGGGATCCACGGGCAGGTGACGGCAGCGTCGGTCTTGTAGTGCTGTGTTTCGTTTGGCTCTGAAACACGTTTGCAGGGAGGGCCCGCGGCCTTGCGGGCCGGGTCGGCCAGGGTGCCACGCATGCCGGTGGGACGCGGACTCCGGGACCGGCGTCCCTCCCCCTATTCGACCAAGGAGGTGACCGTGTTCCGATTCATCCGGTACCGTGCACTGGTGCGTGGGTCGCCCTGGGATCGCGCGTTGACGCTGGACACACGGGGTTTAAAACGCGCCCCATGGAATGGGTGTTTACCGTGGAAGGCTGGATGGCGCTGGCAACGCTCACGCTGCTGGAGACCGTGCTCGGTATCGACAACGTGGTCTTCATATCGATCCTCGCCGGGAAACTGCCGCACGGGCAGCGGGCGATGGCCTGGCGGACGGGGCTGGGGCTGGCGATGGTCACGCGCGTGCTGCTGCTATGCGCCATTTCGTGGATGGCGGGGATGACGGCGCCGTTGTTTGCGGTATTCGGGCACGGCGTTTCGGGGAGGGATCTGATCCTCTTGGCGGGAGGGCTGTTCTTGATCGGGAAGAGCACCTTTGAAATCCACGATCACCTCGAGGGCGAGGAGGGTCACGCTGTGGACGGGAAGGGGAAAGGGGCCGGCTTCTGGCACACGATCGGCCAGATCCTTGCGCTGGATGTCGTTTTCTCGCTGGATTCCGTCATCACTGCGGTGGGCATGGCGCGGCATCTCTCGGTGATGATCGCGGCGGTGGTCATCTCGCTGGGCATCATGCTCTGGTGCGCCGCGGCAATCGGCGGTTTCGTGAATCGGCACCCGACCGTGAAGATGCTGGCGCTGAGTTTTCTGCTCCTCATTGGTTTTGCCCTGGTGATGGAAGGTTGCGGGCAGCACCTGCCCAAGGGCTACATCTACGCGGCGATGGCCTTCTCTCTGGGCGTGGAGATGCTCAACCTCAAGGCCGCCGCCCGGGCCAAGGCACGGGCGGTCGTCTTGCACAATCGTTTTGGGACGGCGGGCATTCAGGGCACCACCGGGGGTGAAAATGAGACGTAGGAGCGCGCTTGCGCGCGATTCGCGCGTGGGATCGCTGCAAGCAGGCTCCTACCGCCCGGCATCTGAATTTTCGAGCGAGCGACGGGGTGCTGCTAACTTGGTGCCGCCTTCGGCTGGATGACGCCAGGCCCGCGCTGGGCCTGAGCCGACATTCAGTTAGTGGCGACGGCGGGTTGGACGTGGACGAGGCGGCGGTCCCTGTTGAAGGCGACGGTGCCGTCGATGAGCGCGAAGAGGGTGTGGTCTCGGCCCATGCCGACATTGTGGCCGGGGTGGAATTTTGTGCCGCGCTGGCGGATGATAATGGATCCCGCCCGCACGACTTCACCCGCGAAGCGTTTGACACCGAGCCGTTGGCTGTTGCTGTCGCGACCGTTCTTTACGCTGCCTTGACCCTTTTTGTGAGCCATATCGATCTCCTAATGGTTCGCGCGTTCAGCCCCGGATGCCCGTGATCTTTACCCGGGTCATTTTCTGGCGGTGGCCGATGGTGCGGTGGTACCCTTTGCGCTTGCGATACTTGAACGCGACGACCTTGTCGGCCTTCACCTGATCGACGACGTCTGCGGTGACCGACGCGCCCTTGAGGACGGGAGCGCCGATCTGGACGCCTCCGTCGGACGCGACGAGCAGCACTTCGTCAAACTGGGTCTTGCCGCCCGGTTCGACATCGAGCTTTTCGACGTCCAGCGTATCGCCTTCCGAAACCTTGTACTGTTTTCCGCCCGTGCGGATGACCGCGTATGCCATAAGCCTGTTACCCTTTCTCCGGCATGTGGCCGGACAATCGGGAGCTTGAAAACTTGTGCCAGGTTCCGTTAGAACGCAAGAGCAATGTTCGGGTACTGGGTGCACAATTTGAGCCCGTTCGCCTTGGAGTTGGCTCCGGGGGTGGGCCTGCGCTGGTATGGGCTGGCGTACGTGGGAGGGCTTGCGATTGGGTGGTGGCTGCTGCGGCGATGGAGTCGCGAGGGGTGGCTGCCGGTGCCGGAGGGGGAAATCGGGGATTTCATGTTTTGGGTGGCCTTCATGGGTATCGTGGTCGGGGGAAGACTTGGCTATTGTTTCTTTTATCGTCTGCCGTCGACGCTGGCGGACCCTCTGTCGATTCTACGGGTCTGGGAGGGCGGGATGTCCAGCCATGGCGGCATCGCTGGTCTTTGGGTGGCGGTGTGGATCTACTCGCGCCGCAAGCACTTATCGCTGCTGCGCTTGGCGGATGCACTGGCGTTGGCGTCCCCGCCGGGAATCTTTCTGGGACGGTTGGCGAATTTCGTGAATGGCGAGCTGTGGGGGCGTCCGTCATGGGTGCCGTGGGCGGTGATTTTTCCGGGCAGTCCCATGCCGGGGGTGCCGCGGCACCCATCGCAACTTTACGAAGCGGTGCTGGAGGGGCTGGTTCTTGGGGCGATCCTGTTTGGAGTGAAGCGGATGACCCCGCGGCAGGGGGCCGTGATTGGTGCCCTGATGGTGGTCTATCCCATCCTGCGGATCATCGGGGAGTGCTTCCGGGAGCCCGATGAGAACATCCGGTATTTGTGGGGTGGCCTCACCTACGGGCAAGTGCTATCGGCGGGCATGCTGGTGCTCGGATCGATCTTATTGGGCCGGATCTGGAGGACCCGGGGGTCGGGGTGCTAACCCGCATTTTTCACGCGAGCGCGTGAAATATGGGTCCGACAGATTCGCGGGGGACGCTCGCACGAGACTGTCTCAAAATGGCATTGTCCCATGGGAACAAGAGATATCAACGCCCAACAAGCAACATCGACAGCCTTTGGCCCTTCGATGGGTGCGCCATGCGAGCATCCCGGGGGAGGGCCCGCGGCCTGAGGCTGTCTCAAAACTCAAACGCCCAACACGGAACACCCAAAAATCAATGCCCATCTGATGATAGAGGGGACTTCCAATGGTGTGCGGCGCGCGACAATGCACGGCATCTCACAGAGATGCCCTACAAGATTTGTAGGCCGCCTGTGCCAGGCGGCGCGGTTCAGAGGTTTTGAGACACGCTCGCCTCGCGGGCCGGGTTGGCCCGGGCGTTGCGCGGCTGGTGAATCGCGGACGCCGGGGCCGGCGTCCCTCCCAATTGATACTGAGACGCCAGAGCGAAGGTGACGGTCTGGCGTTTTGAGACAGGCTCGCCCCGGCGTCCGGCATTCTCATCCTCCCGCGGGCGTACTTTCCACGGGGAACCCGCACATCTTGGCGTGGATGAATCCGCCGCGGAGGTTGGCGACATTTTCGTAGCCGTGCCCGTGGAGGATGCATGCGGCGAGGTAGCCGCGCTGGCCCTTCTGGCAGTACGTCACGATGGGGCGATTGCGCGGGACCTCGGCGAGGCGGTCGCGGAGCCGCACGACCGGGATGTGATTCGCCCCGCGGAGTGCCCCGAGCTCGGCCAGTTCGTCGGCGTCCCGCACGTCGAGGAGGAATTCGCCATTGGGCCGCCACGTTTCCGGCGAGACGGTCTTGACGTCGCCGCGCGCGATGTGGGAGGCGACGAAACCGGAGACATTGACGGGGTCGTTCGCGGAACCGAACGGCGGCGAATACGCGAGGTCGAGATTCTCCAGATCGAAGACCGTAAGGCGGGCGGCGATCGCAGTCGCGAGGACATCGATCCGCTTGTCGACGCCATCCTCGCCGATGGCCTGGGCGCCGAGCAGGCGGCCCGTGCCTTCCTCCGCCAGGATCTTAAGGAGGAGGGGCTTTGCGCCAGGGTAGTAGCTGGCGTGCGTGTGGTCGCGGGTGAGGGATGTGAAGAAGGAGAATCCTGCGGCGTCGGCCTGACGGGAATTGAGCCCGGTGGTGCCGGCGGTCAGGTGGAGGACCCGGACGATGGCCGTGCCGAGGGCGCCGGGGTAAATGAGCTTGCCTCCCGCGGCGTTGGCGCCCGCGATGCGGCCCTGTCGGTTGGCGGGACCGGCGAGGGGGATGCGCACCCGTGCGCCCGTTATGGCATGGGTCGTCTCGGCGGCATCGCCGACGACGTAGATGTCGGGGTCCGACGACTCCATGCGGCCATTGGCTTTCACCCCGCCGCTCTTGCCAATCTCGATCCCGGCATCCCTGGCCAGTTCGACTTCCGCCCTGACGCCGACGCTCAGGAGGATCAACTCTGCGGGGATCTCGGTACCATCGTCGAGGAGCACCGACTTTTCCGTGAACGCCTTGGCCCCGGCGCCACAGCGAAAATGAAACCTCTCTCCCTCCAGTTGCCCCTCGAAGTGGGTTCCCATGTCCGGGTCGAGGGTGGGAAGCACGTGCGGGCTTTTCTCGATGACGGTGACAGTCATGCCTCGGTGGAGAAACGCCTCTGCCATCTCGAGGCCGATGAAGCCGCCCCCGATAACCACCGCGGTGCGGGGCTTTGGGGTGTTGACGAATTCCGCGATGCGATCCATGTCGGGGATATCACGAAGGGTGAATACGTGGGGCAGGCCCACGCCCTCAAATGGGGGGACGATGGGGCGGGCTCCCTGGCTCAGGATCAACTTGTCGTAGGGGACCTCCCGCCGCGCGCCATCCGGGCCCTGGACCTCGATGGTTTTCCTGTCGCGGTGGATTCGGGTGACCTCGTGGTTCACGTGCGCGCGGACGCGGGCGCGGTCCCAGAAACCCTCGGGGGTCATGATGAGCAACTTCGAGCGATCCGGGATCTCACCTGCGATGTAGTAGGGAAGGCCGCAGTTCGCAAACGAGATATATGGCCCGCGCTCGAAGATCTGGATGTCGGCATTCTCATCAACCCTGCGCGCCTTGGCGGCCGCGGATGCCCCACCCGCCACGCCTCCAACGATGACGATCCTTCTCACTTCTTGTCCTCCGGACGGCGGTTCCACGGCAGCGCCGCAAGCATATTGCCCATCATGCAACTGTCGGTGATCGCGGCGAAAGCCAGCCCGGCACCCACGCAGGCGGACAGCCAGATCCACCCGGGGTGAACAAAATGTGCCATGACGGCGCCCGTGATGATTAGCAGGCCCGCAACCAGCCGCACCTGTCGCTCGATGGACCACGGCGCCCACGCGTCCCTTTCCACCGGCAGGCCCTCGCCCTTCCATGCCTCGAGCCCACCCTCCAGCACCGTGACCCTGTCAAACCCCATGGCCCCAAGCCGCCGGGCGGCCTCTCGGCTGCGCCGCCCAGACCGGCAGATCAGCACAACCTCGCAGGACCGGTCCAGGCGGGCCGCGCCCGATTCCAGTGAGCCAAGGGGCACCAGCGCCGAGCCCGCGATGCGCCCCCCGGCGAATTCCGCATAGTCCCGCACGTCCACCAGCTGGCAGCCGGCCCCGTGGCGCAGTTTCGTGTTCAGTTCGCCGGGCGCACACGTCGAGCAGCCGGCCGATGCATTCGAGCAGTGGGATTCCATGCTTGAATCATATAGTTATATGCTTATATTGCAACCCCAGAGATGAGATCGCGCGGCAAGATGGGCGGGATGGCCGAGGGGGCGCTGGAACTGGTGGCGGCGAGGTTCGGTGCGCTGGCGGAACCGATGCGGTTGAGGATTCTTCAGGCGCTCGAGGGCGGGGAGATGACGGTCACGGGGCTGGTGGGGACGACGGGGGCGGGACAGGCGAACGTGTCGCGGCACCTGCGGGTTTTGATGGAGGCTGGGATGGTGGCGCGGCGCCGCGAGGGCCCGAATGCGTTTTACAGGATCAGCGACCCGGCGATTTTCGAGCTGTGCGAGCTGGTGTGTCGCCGGATGCGATCGGAATTCAAGGCCGCGGCGGCAAAGTTCCGGTAGGGGGTTGCTTTTGGATTGCGGTGGGGCGAGGCCGCACGCATCCTCCGCACCCCGATGGCCACGAACAAGAAACGGAAGCGTCATGCGGCGACCGCGTCGCCGTACATCGAGGTGCGGCGGTCGGGGATTCACGGGACCGGTGTGTTTGCGGCGCGGGACGTGCCAAAGGGCCAGAGGGTGGTGGAGTACGTCGGGGAGAAGATCGGCAAGGTTGAGGCGGAGCGGAGGAGTCTGGCGCAGATCAGGCGGGCGCGGCGATCCGGTGGGGCGTCGGTCTTCGTTTTCGAGCTGAACTCCCGGCACGATATCGATGGGGCCGTGCCGTGGAACACCGCGCGCTTCATCAATCACTCGTGTTCGCCCAATTGCGAGGTGGAGATCGTGCGCGGCCGAATCTGGATCGTGGCGCGGAGGAGGATCCGGGCCGGGGAGGAACTCACGTACGACTACGGCTATGATTTTGATTCATTCGAGGAGCATCCCTGCCGGTGCGGAAGCCGCCGATGCGTGGGGTACATCGTGCGGACCGCACTCCGGCGGCGATTGAGGAAGGTCTTGGCGGAGAGGCGCCACACGGACCAACTGGCCGCCTGAGGGGCGCCGCGGGGCGGACAATCCGTTGGCCACGGCCCAATGGGGGTCGCCGCCGGCGAGATCGCCCGCGCCATGGCATGCGGGGGCGTTCGGCGCTTGCGGATCCGGGGTCACTCGCCGCGTTTGAGGCGGAGGCTCAGTCGGGATTGACCCCGCGGGATTTTCCAACAAGATAGAGAAATTCTGCCGAGACCCGATTTGAACACGTTTCAACAAGCCAAATGGACCGCGCCAGTGGCGTTGCTGCCGCTGGTGGCGGTGGCACTCGGTGGCTGTGGGCGCAAAGCGTCGACGGCGCCGCCGCCGCCCCCAAGACCTGTGGAGGTCGCGTCGGCCGTGGCGCGCGACGTGCCCCTCTACATCGATGAGATCGGGACGTGCGCCGCGGTCGAGACGGTCGTTGTTCAACCCCAGGTCTCCGGGAGCATCGCCAAGATTCATTTCAAGGACGGGGCGGATGTCCGCAAGGGCGATCCGCTTTTCTCGATTGATCGGCGGCCTTTTGAGGCCGAGCGGGCGCGGGCCGAGGCGGCGCTGGCCCAGGACCGCGTGAAGCGCGATTTTGCCGGGATCAAACTGCGGCGCGCTGAGAAATTGCGGCAGGCGGGGACGATTTCCCCCGAGGAATTCGATGCGGCGAAGAGCGAGGCGGATGCCGCGGCGGCGCAGGTTCATGCCGACGAAGCCTCTCTCGCGGCGGCGCAGATCAATCTCGACTATTGCGAGATCCGCTCGCCGATCGACGGGAGGACGGGCGATCGCAAGGTGGATATCGGAAACGTGGTGGAGGCCAACAAGGCGCGATTGCTCGAGGTCCGGCGCCAGGATCCCATCTATGTGCAATTCACGGTGCCGGAGGCCGACCTCCCCCGCGTTAGGGCTTTCCTGACCGCGAAGAGCCTTTCGGCCGAGGTGTCGATCCCTTCGGAGCCCGATCAAGGCCGCACGGGCCGCGTGGATTTCTTGGACAACACTGTGCAGGGTGCCTCGGGGACCGTGCGCCTGCGCGTCGTGGTCGAGAACGCAGATCGGCGGTTCTGGCCCGGGCAGTTCGTCAACGTTAGGTTGCTGCTGGATACGCTGAAGGGGGCGGTGCTCGTTCCGGCGAGGGCGGTGCAGGTGGGGCAGCGGGGCCCCTTTGTTTTTGTCGTGAAGAAGGACGCGACGGTGGATCTGCGGCAGGTCAAGCCCGGCCAGCGGCAGGGCGATGAGATCGTGATCTTTGAGGGGGTGGCGGCTGGAGAGGTCGTGGTCACGGCCGGTCAACTGACGCTGTCCCCGGGAACCGCCGTCGCGGTCGTGGGAGGCGCGCACGGGTCCTGATGGCAAGTCTCTCCGAACCGTTTGTCCGAAGGCCGGTCATGACCCTGCTCATGACCACCACGGTCGTGCTTTTCGGGGTGCTGTGCTTCCGGAAGTTGCCGGTGAGCGACCTGCCGGGGGTGGATTTTCCGGTCATCCAGGTGAGCGCCAGTTATCCGGGGGCCAGCCCGGAGACGATGGCTGCCAACATCGCCACGCCACTGGAGCGGCAGTTCATCCAGATTCCCGGGATGGAACTGATCACATCGTCGAGCGTGCAGGGCCACACGAGCATGACCCTTCAGTTCGTGCTTTCGAAACGGGTCGATGACGCGGCGACCGACGTGCAGGCGGCGATCAATCAGGCGACGGGCAATCTCCCCGCCGATCTGCCGTTTCCCCCCACGTTTTCGAAGTACAACCCCAACGACCGCCCGATCCTTTACATCGCGCTGACGAGCGAATCGCTGACGCGGGGCCAGCTATACGAGTATGCCAGCACGATCTTGGCGCAGAGGATCAACATCGTCGAGGGCGTGTCCAAGGTGGATCTCTACGGGAGCCGCTCGGCGATACGGATCAAGGTTGACCCCTCGGCACTGGCGCGCCGGAACATGACCATCGACGATCTCGCGGCGGCGATCCGCGCCGGCACGGGATATCTGGGGGCGGGTCAGGTCGACGGTGCGGCCCGGACGTTTCTGCTGCAGCCCAAGGGTCAACTGGACACCGCGGAGGCCTACGGCGCGCTCATTGTCGGAAACCGCGACGGGGCGCCCATCTACCTGCGGGACGTGGCAGAGGTCCGCGAGTCCCTTGCCGACGAAAGGGCGGCCAGGCACTTCTGGGCGCGGGGCTATGGGCGCCCGCCCGCGGCCGTCACCCTCGTCGTGTCGCGCCAGATCGGCGCGAATGTGGTGGCCACCGCGGAGCGCGTCAAGGCGCTGCTGCCGGATTTCCGGCGGGATCTCCCGGGATCCATACAGCTCATCCCGACATTCGATCGCTCGCTGACGATCAGGCAGTCCGTCGAGGAAGTTGAGCACACGCTGATCATCGCGTTCGTCCTGGTGGTGATCGTCGTGTTCGCCTTCCTGGGTCGGGTGGGGGATACCCTGATCCCGATCATCGCTCTGCCGATGTCGATGCTGATCACCTTCATGGTGATGTACCTCCTTGGCTACAGCATCGACAACCTGTCGCTGTTGGCGCTCACCCTCGCGATCGGATTCCTGGTGGACGATGCCATCGTGTTTCTGGAGAACACCGTTCGGCGCATGGAGGCCGGGGAGACGGCGCTGGACGCGACCATCAAGGGCGCCCGGGAGATCAGTTTCACCATCCTATCGATGACGTTTTCGCTGGCCGCCGTGTTCATTCCCATGGTGTTCATGCCGGGCCTGATCGGCAGGGTGTTCCAGGAATTCGCGATCACGATCATCATCGCGATCCTGGCCTCGGGATTGGTGTCCCTGACGCTGACGCCCCTGATGTGCGCCCGGATGCTGCAGAAGCACGCGACCGGCAAGCAGACGTGGCTGGAGCGGACGGTGGGCGCGTTCATACGGAGGGTCGTGGGGGTGTACGGACGCTCGCTGTGGTTCTTCCTGCGGCACCGCTGGGTCTCGCTGGTCGTGTGGGGGGCTTCGCTGGTCGGTTCGGTGGTGCTCCTCCGGGTCCTGCCAAAGTCATTCCTGCCGACGGGCGACAGCGGTTTCATCCGGGGAATCATCATGGCCCAGGAGGGAATCTCGCCGGAGGAGTTGCGGCAATGCCAGAGTAAGGTCGATGCCATCCTGTGCGAGGACCCCGCCGTGAACATCGCGATGACGATCTCGGGGATGTCGGGGCGCACCTCCTCGTCCCAGGCGACGGTGGTGGCTTTTCTGAAACCCCTCGGAGAGCGGCCGCCGATCAACACGGTGCTCGCCCGCCTGGCCAAGGAGATCGCGAAGATCCCGGGCATCGTGCCCTTTCTCCAGGCGATGCCCGTCATCCAGATCAGCACGGGGGCGACCGCGAACACCCAGGGGAAGTACGCGTACTCGGTCACCGGCCTCGATGATGGCCCGGTGCACGAGGCGGCCGAAAGGCTGGCGGAGAGGCTGCGAACCAACCCCGATTTCCGGTTCGTCAATTCCGATCTGAAGCTCAAGACGCCGAGCATCGAGATCGACATCCTTCGCGAGCAGGCGTCGAGCTACGGCATCTCGGCCCAGCGCGTGCTGACCGCACTGCGCAATGCCTATGCGCAGAACTTTGTCTACCTCATCAAGACGCAGACCGACCAGTACCAGGTGATCCTTGAGGTGGAGGACGAGAAGCGTCGGCGTCCCGAGGATCTAGGCCTGCTCTATCTCCGCTCAGACGATGGGGAGCGGCTGGTCCCCCTGAAGGCCGTGGCCCGGTGGCGGGAGGTGATCGGCCCGCAGTCCGTGAACCACATCAATCAGCTGCCGGCCGTCACGATCTTTTTCGACCTCGTGCCGGGGGCGGCGATCGGCGACGTCGCGAAATTCATCGAGTCAACCGCCGAGGAGGTATTGCCGACCGGGGTGCGCGGTCGCCTTGAGGGCGAGGCAAAGGTGTTCAAGGAGACCGTCGAGCAGTGGGCCGTGCTGATGCTTTTCGCGGTGTTCGCGATGTACGTGATCCTGGGCATCCTGTACGAGAGTTTTGTTCATCCGGTGACGGTGCTTTCGGCTCTCCCGGTGGCGACCGTGGGCGGCCTCGCCACGCTCGCGGTTTTCGGGCGCGAGGCAGACCTGTATGCCTTCGTCGGCATGTTTCTCCTGATCGGGCTCGTGAAGAAGAACGGGATCATCATGATCGACTTTGCGATTCAGCGCATGCACGAGGGGATGGGACCCGTGGAGGCGGCGCACGAGGCGTGCGTGGAGAGGTTCCGGCCCATCATGATGACGACGGCGGCGGCGCTGATGGGTGCGGTGCCGCTGGCGCTGGGGCTCGGGGCGGACGGCGCTTCCCGTCAGTCGCTGGGTCTGATCGTCGTGGGTGGGCTGATGGTGTCGCAATTGCTGACGCTCTACGTCACGCCCGCCATCTTCCTTTACCTCGAGAAGGTCCAGGAGAGGTATCTCGATCGCATCCCCCTGCTTCGTTCGCACGGGGCACACGCGGCCCGGGCGGCGGCGGCGGGCGGGTGATGCCCCTTCCTCCACATCCAGGGATTCCATTGATCCTTGTGGTGCTTTGACATGCGGGTTCAAATCAATAGAAGTTAACTGGCGATTCACAAACCGTCGGTCCAGCGACTTTGGGCCATTCGGAGGGATTTCGGCGACGGAGGATTCCGATTGGAAACGCCTGTCGAGGAAAAGCCCAACAGGGGGCGGTTGCCTGCCGCTTTTGTCGTCATTGTGGCTTGCTGCTTGCTGGGGACCATCATGATCGCCGTGGATCTTGCCGCGGACCGGAGCCAGGGGAGTCCTTTTCTCGATATTGCAACAGCGGGGGCGTCTCTGCTGATAGCGCTTGGCATTTGGGCACGGAACAACGCGATTCGACTATTCTTGATTCTCCTGCTCGCGGGAAGTCTGGTTTCGTCAGTTCTATGCGGGGTCTTCTGTGCCTGCCTGATGAGTCGGAACGTCTCGTTTCCCGCCCCGGGTGGCCTGTCGGCCGCCCTTCTCATCATCTTCGGGGTCCTGTTGTTGTGCTGGCTCTACTGGCGACTCCTGATAGGCATCCGGAGCGAATCGGCCCGGCGGCAGTTCGCGGGCTGCGGGCACGATCCTGCCGCAACAGCAAGGGAGAAAAAGAAAGAGTGGGCGGCTATCTGCGTGGGCGCGGTCCTTGTGGGCGCGATGTTCGCGTGGGTTCTACGCGCCGTTCAAAGTCTGGAGACATCGCAACCAGCGCGGTCACAATCCGATGGTCTGCCACCCCGCGAGAGAGAATATCGGTTCGACGACTTCGGCTGTCGGATTCGATTGGACGAGAACCTTTGGAAATGCGGCAGTGCGGAACGTGACGTCTATGGAGGCGGGAAGGTCCGATGCCTCTCGTTCGGTGGGGTTGCCATGGGGTCAGGCGAGCGTTCGGGTTTCGTCTTTATTGCGAGCACCGGAACGAGTTTCGACAAGGGTGCTGACGCCATACTCGTCGACCTGATCGAGGGTTATGAAACACGCTCTTGGAAGATCGTGGCGAAAAGCCGGTCCTTGATTTCGGGGATTTGGGTGCCGTGCGTGGTGGCGCGAAATTCCAAGCAAGAATCCGATGATCTGTTTCGGGCGGAATGGCGATGGCATCATGCGGGGGTGGATATCACCCTGGTGGTTCATTCGGGCTCTGAAAATCTGCTGGGGGAGCGCGATGTCCAGAGTCTCTTGACCGGAATCGAGATGGTGCCGGTTTCGGTGCCGACGGTGAAGGAAGGGACCGGGCCCTCGGGCTACTGACCGGATCGAGAACGCGCCGCATAATTCATGTGAAAACTCCCGCTACGTGGTGCGGGAAATCTTGTCTTCAATCACAAGACGTTGCCACATTGTGGGTTGGCGGACAGGATTGTCCGCCCCACGGTCTTGGGCGCGGCGTGAAGTTTCAGGTCAGATCGCGCCTGGGGGCAAGGTGGTGCAATGACATTCGAGTTGGCGGGTGGGGTTAACTCGATCGCTTGTGCTCGAGCGAAGACTGCGGCAGTCTCGCGGAAACACAGCAGGAGGTGGACATGGGCGGATGGACCAGGAGGCAATGGATCGGTCAGGCGGCGGGGGTCTCGGCGATCGGCGCTTCGGTGGCGCGGGCATTCGGGGCCGCATCGTCGCGGCGCTTTCGGATTGGGGCGTGCGATTGGTCGATAGGGAAGCAGGCGAGTCCCGATGCACTTTCGGTGGCAAAGGACATCGGGTTGGATGGGGTGCAGGTGAGCCTGGGCACCGAGAAGGATGAGATGCACCTGGCACGGGCGGAGGTGCAGGCGCAATACAAGAAGACCGTGGCGGAGACCGGGGTGGCGGTGGCGTCGCTGGCGATCGGCGAAATGAACAGGATCCCGTTCAAGAGCGATGTTCGCACGATCGAGTGGGTGAGCGGAAGCGTGGACGCGTGCGCAGAGATGGGGTGCAAGGTCGTACTCCTGGCGTTCTTTTCGAACGGCGACCTGAAGGGGGACAAGGCCGGCACCGACGAGGTGGTGCGGAGGTTGAAGGGGATTGCGCCGAAGGCCGAAAAGGCAGGGGTGGTCCTTGGCATCGAGAGTTGGCTCAATGCCGATGAGCATCTGGACATTATCCAGCGGGTGGGTTCCCCGGCGGTGCAGATCTACTACGATGTGGCCAACATGGAGAAGATGGGATACGACCTCTACTCCGAGATCCGGAGGCTCGGGAAAGAAAAGCTCATCTGCGAGGTTCACGCCAAAGAGAACGGTTTTTTACTGGGGCAGGGAAAGGTTGATTTCAGGCGCGTCCGCGAGGCGCTGGACGAGGCCGGATACTCGGGCTGGGTGCAGATCGAGGGCGCGGTTCCGAAGGGGGCCGCGATGCTCCCGAGCCATCGCGATAATCTGAAGTTTTTGCGCGGGGTGTTGGGCTAACCCGCTCCAGGCGATCAGGTCCATACCTCTCGGGTGGGGTGGTGCGGGTTGGGTGAGGAGGAGAGTATCGTGAATGGGATGCCGGCGGGCATAGCGTTGATATGGGATTGGTCTTGAGAACGGAGGGACCATGAGGCGGGTTGCATTCAGGATGAAGCTCAAGGCGGGTTTCGAGGCGGAGTACAAGAAGAGACACGACGAGATTTGGCCGGAGCTGTCGCGCAAACTGACTGAAGCGGGCGTGTCGGATTACTCGATTTTTCTGGACCCGGAGACGCTGGCGCTGTTCGCCGTGCAGAAGGTGTCCGACGGCAACACCGCGCATCTCCTGCCGGAGGATCCGGTTGTCCGAAAGTGGTGGGACCACATGGCGGACATCATGGAGACGAATCCGGATCATTCGCCGGTGTGCATGCCGTTGCCCGAGATGTTCCATCTGGATTGAGGAGGGTGGACGATGACGCCGAGGGAGTGAGTGCTTCGGGCGTTCAGGCGGGTTCCCGGGTTGCCGGACCGGGTGCCGGTGGAGTTCGAGTTTTGCGCCTAGCTACACACGCATTTGTCGCTACTTGGGAGGCGTGGCGGCTTCGCGTTTTGGCGGTGGGGCCTCGTAGATGGGGACGAGGCATTCGCCGCGGACCCAGCCGGTCTCCCCATTGGGGAGCCGGAAGAGGCGCCAGCCCAAGAATTGGCGCTCGATGGTGCCGATCGTGCCCGCGGGCAAATCCTTTGTCTCCTGCCGCTCTATGTCGCTGGGGATCGAGCGGAGCACGGATGCGGTGCCGACGATGGCGGCCGAATGATCGGCGAGGAGGCCGTAGTGCGCATGGGCGAGGGCGGCGGCGACCGTGATCAGCGCGGCGAGGACGGGTGCCGCGAGCGCCGGTTGACCGTAGCGCTTGAATCCAGTCCGATGCTGCGCGAGGAGCACGATGGCAAACCCCGTGGCCCCGAACAGGGAGGAGGCCACGACGAACCACTGCCACTGGGCCGGTGAGAGTGACGCGAGCAAACGGACGGGACCCGGGGGGTGGGCGATGGTGAGGAGTTCGCGGTGGATGGCCGGCGGGATCGCCTGGCCGGAGTCGCTTTTCCCCTCCGCATTGCGCGCCGTGTTCAGGAAATTGGCGAGTCGGGGCGCCGGCTTTGAGGCAGCGATGGCTTCGGGGGAGGCCATGCCGGCCTTTTCGAGGGCGATGCCGAGGTTCCACGCTACCGACGCGTCGCGGGGATTGAGGACGCGTGCGGCCGTCCAGTGCGCGACGGCCTCGGACCAGCGGCCCTGCTGCGCCAGCGCCAGGGCGAGGTTATTGCGCGCCCTCCAGTCTGTGGGGGCCCTTGCGACCCGTTCTGCGCAGAGAGATTCGGCCTTGGCGAAATCGCCATGACGGTAGGCTTCGATGGCGTCCTCGGCGCGTGAATCGGGCGCGCAGAAAAGGAGACAGACGACCGTCGCGGTGGGCCAGAGGTTTCGCGGCAGGAAGAGGTGAAATACTGGGACCCTGGGCAGGCGTCGCGCCAGCAGGGCAGTTTCAGCTCGGTCGGGCCAGTCCTCGGGCAGTTTGCCCCCGGGGGCATAGAGGGCGGTCTCGGCCTCGTTCCAGAGCCGTTCCCATTCGGCGACCGCGGCTGCGCCGACGTTCTTTTCCCGTCGCAATGCGGCGAGGAAGTGTTCCCTTTGTGGCGTGGCTTCCGGTAATCCGCAGCAGTGGGCACTGGCCCGCATCCAACGCGTGAGCGCGATGCGGCAACGGGCGGGATCCGGGGCGAGCCGCAGTTCGCCGATTGCCTGCTGTGCATCGGTGCGAGCCCGCCTTCGCCATGCGAGGCTATCCGTGAGCACGGCGCGTTGGCGCGAGAGCGCGAGCCAAAAGATGGCAAGGGCGATGGCGGGCAAGAGGCAGAGCCATGCGGCGGTGGATCCGATGGGCCGGAGGGCCGAGGCCGTGCCGAGCAGGACGTCGCGCGGAAGTCTGGGCGAGGGGTCGAACGCCGGAGCAGGGGGGACGACTTCGGCCGGGGGCGGCATTGGTTGCGACGGTGGCTGGGCCTGTCCGGCGGCAGGCTGTGACTGCGGCGCGGATTGGCTCGTTTTCGGGGCGGGGGTGACGGAAACCTGTACCGGTTCTGTCACGATGGTCTCGTAGCGCGCGGTGGCAGGGTTGAAGTAGGCCCACCTGACGGGACCCAGCGTGTAAGTGCCCGGCCGCGTTGGGATCAGGACCACGTCTTCCGTCAGCGTGCCGTCGAATACCACATTCTCGTGTTGGTCGAGGCGCGCCTTGGAGGGCGGGACGTGGAAGTCGGTGGAGACATCGCGCGCCGGGAGCGCGATGCCGGCATTCCAGTTTCCGGCGCCGGACAGGTCGAGCGTCCAGGTGATCGGGTAGCCCTCGGACACGGATTGTGGGACGATCCGCGAATTGAGTTTGAAGAGGCCAACCGCACCCGAGAACTCAGGAGGCTCGGGGGTGGGAAGCGGTTTGACCTCGATGGTGATCGGATCGCTCTGGACATCCTCGTCCTGATTGAAGGGCGTGGTGAATATGCCGAAGCGCCGGTACCCGGCGAGGTAGCGGACCTTGATCTTTGCGCCCGCAAGGGACAGCGCGCCTGGGCGGTTGGCGACGCACCTCGCGGTCCACCGGTAGCCGACGAACGGCTGGCCGTCCACGGTGGGCGACACGTCGGAGGGCTGGCCCCAGTTTTCCACCGTGACGCCATCGGGTTGCCAATCGACGTCGCTGCGACCGGTGATCTCGATGCTGGAATTGGCGTGTCGGAGGAGGAAGAACTCGACGGTAAAGACCTCGCCCTGCCAGACCTGTGCCTTCGTGGGTCGCAGCACGCCGATGATGATCCTCTTCATGTCCACGGGGGCTGCGGCGCCGATCCGGATCTCGAGTGCCGGGACCGACATGGTGCCGCGGTCCGTGTTGACGGAAAGGGCGGGGATGGTGACGGCGCCATCGCGCGTGGGGCGGACGTTGTAGGTGAGGCGAATGGTATTCGAGATGACACCATTCACCCACGAGTGATCCTCGGCGCGGGACATGCCGCCGAGCGGCTCGAGTCCGTCGATCGCGGGAAGATTGGGGACACCGCCTTTCGGGCTGCAGTTCTCGAAGACGAGCGTGAGTTGACCCGTCTGGCCCTTGGCAAAGGATTCGATGGGCTGCTGCCAGAAGACCCTCTGTGCGGTGGCATGGGTGGCGAGGCAAAGCAGGGCGACCGCGGCGGCGGACAGGCGACGGGACACGGGGATTCCTGCGGCCATCACCAGTCCTTGCCTTTCTTGGGCTGTTCCTCGTGCTTGCCGTCCATCTGGTCGAGAATGTAGGCGAGCCGGGCGGGTGAATCGAGATCGCGGGCCCGCTCGTACCGGCGGAAGGCTTCGGCGAGTTCGGGGTTTTCCTTGGCTTCGCGGTCGGACTCGGTGGGTTGGCCGCCGACGCGCTGAGTGGTGCCGGGTTTCGGTTCGGGCTGTTGGGCCTGCTCGGATTTGTTGGTCAGGCCGCTGAGCGATTGGCTGGGGTCCGCCGGTTTGTCGCGTTGCTGTCCGTCCTGCTGCTGCGCGTCCTGGGGTGAGTCTTTGCCGTCTGAGGGCTGTTTGTCCGAGGGGGAATTCTGTTGCTGCTCCTGTTTCTGTTGGGCGTTTTCAGATTTCTGATTCTCGGACTGTTGGTCTTGGCGGCTGCCGGAACCCTGCTCTTGCTGCTGTTTGTCTTTCTGTTGGTTCTGGTCCTGCTGCTGGTCTTTCTGTTGCTGTGGGTGTTCCTCGAGGAGCTGGCGGAGCTGTTCGCGGAGTTCGTCCCAGGGTGCGGCTTTCGGGTCGATTCCCTGGCCGGCGTCGACGGCATCGATGCCGTCGAAGATGACGTTGCGGCGCGCATCCCGGTCATCTTTGAGGGCGGTTGGGTCGATGGCGGCATCGATGGTGGCGCGGGCGATGCTCGCGAAATCGGAGGCGGGCGGGCCGGGTTTTAGTGGAACCGATCGGAGCAGGTCCTTGAGCCTCGTGCTGGCGTCGGCCGGGGCGGGGGGCAGCTCCGGTGCGGCGGCGCGGTGGATAGTGGGGCCGAGGCAGAGCAGTGGTAACAAGAGGAGAAGCGGGATGGCCTGGGGCTGGCGGCGGGCCCGGCTTATCTGCGGGGGTGCTGTCAGGCGTGCCTCGACCGGTGCGGTGGTGCCGCGGCGCGGCGCGCGGATTCGCGGCACGGACGGGAATTCGCGCCAGAGGCTCAGGAGGAGCAGAAAGACGCCTGGCGCAAGGAACCACTGGAATCGTTCGATGTACAGGCGCTGCACCTGGTCCTCATAATCACCGCGGGTGCCCTGTGCCACGGTGGCCTCGATGAGCGTCGCGATATCGACCCAGCCGCTGGCGTCGCGATAGGCGCCGCCGGTGGATCGCGCGAGTTCCTCGAGCGTGGAGGAATTGAGTTTCGACAGGACGGCGGCGCCTCGCTCGTCCTTCAAGAAGGCGCCGTCGGCCGTGGGGATGAGGGTGCCCTTGGCGGTGCCGACGCCGAGGGTGATGGCGCGGATATTCCGGGTCTTGAGATTCTGTATGTGGCGACGCCAGGACTCGGTGTGGCTCTCGCCGTCGCTGAGTACGACGAGGAAGCGATCGGCGTCGGTACCTTCGCCGAAGGCCTCGAGAGCGGTTTGCAGGAGCCGGTCGTAGTCGGTGCCGCCCTGCGGCAGGTAGGCCGGGTCTAGGCCCGGGAGGAATTCGCGGAGGATCTCGTAATCGGGGCTGAGGGGGCTCTGGAGGAAGGCGGTGCCGGCGAAGACGATGAGGCCGACGCGTTCGCCGCGGAGCGCACCCAGCAACGCGCTGACGAGCACCTTGGCGCGCTCAAGGCGCGAGGGCGGCACGTCCTTGGCGGTCATGCTGCGGGACAGGTCTAGGGCGATGAGCACCTCGCGGGCCTGGCCAAAGACCTTGATCTCATTGGAGCCCCATCTTGGCCTGGCGAGCGCGAACGTGCAGATGGCGAGTCCGGCCCAGAGGGCGATGCGCCGCGGCAGGTGGGAATTGCCGGGCGCGGGCCTCAGGCCCGACACGGAGGCCCAGAGGCGCGTGATCAGGGGCCAATGGAGCTGTGCGGCGTTGGCGCGGCGGCGCAGGTCGAAGAATGCGAGGGCCGCGATGGCGGGCAGGGCGATGAGCCAGAGCGGTGTGGCGAAGCTCATGCGATCGCCTCCTTCGCCACGGTGACCCTGGAGGCCAGTGCACCGAGGACCCAGAGGAGGGCGCCGGGCACGGCCAACCACGCGAAGTACTCGTCGGTAAGGCTATAGGAGGTTCCCTCGAACTTGATCTTCTTGGCCCTATCCACGGCCTCGAAGGCCGCGCGGATGGTGCCGGAGTCGTGGGCGCGAAAGTACTGGGCCCCCGTCATCTGGGCGATCTTGATGAGGGTGTCCTCGTCGAGTTCGTTGCGGATGCGGTGGTATCCGATGAAGTTGCCGTCCTTATCGTAGCGCCGGATCCTGCCGATGCCATCGCGGCCTGCGCCGATCGTGTAGACGGGTATGGTGCGGGTCTTCGCGATATCGGCCGCGTCCATGGGCGCGATGGTCCCCCGGTTGTTGGCGCCATCTGTCAGGAGGATGATGAATGCCCCCAGGCGGTGGGAGTCCTGCTGGCGGGCGGATTGCTCGAGGCGGGTGAGCGCGACGGCGAGCCCATCTCCGATGGCGGTGCCCTCCTCGGGCACCGTGGACGTGGTGAGGCGCGCGGCCTGGCGCTTGAGCCATTCGTGGTCGAAGGTGAGGGGCGCGAGGGTGTACGCGCGACCGGAGAATATGACCATGCCGATCCGGTCGTTTGGGCGCTCCTCGATGAATGCCTTGATGACGGGCTGCACGGCCTCGAGGCGCGTGATGGAGGCGAAGCCCTGCTGGTAATCTTCGGTGGCCATGGAGAGCGATAGATCCACGGCGAGGATAATGTCGTAGCCCTCGGTGCGCCGCTGGTGTTTTTCCTGGACCTTCTGGGGGCGGGCGAGCGCCGTCGCGAGGAGTGCGACGCCGAGGTAGGCCATGGCCTGCGGCAGGCGGGAGGCGCGGATCATCGCGGGGTGGTGCCAGCGTGCGGCGAAAGGGACGACGAGGACGGGGGCACCGCGGCGCGAGCGCAGCCAGGCCACCAGCGGTAGGGCCGCGAGGAGGCATAGCCATTCCGGATTTGCCAGGCGCCACTCGGTCATGATCTCAAATATCGTCCAAGGTTTGCGGGTCGCATCGTATTTCACCTCAATGACGTATGGCCGAAGCCATCCGGCGCTGGAAAAAGCCCACGAGGGCATCGAGGAGGGGTTCGTCGGTGAGGGCGGCGAGGCGGGTGAGGGGGTCGGGGAAGACGGACTGCCAGGAGGCCTCGCGTCGGGCCACCCACTGGCGGTGGGCCTCTCGCTGGGCGCGCGATGCCGTGTCGATCTGGATGAGGTGGTTTTCGACGGGGTCGAAGACGGTTAGGACACCGCCCTCGGGAAGGGTGCGATCCCACGGGTCGTCGATCCTGAAGCCCATGATCTGGAAGCGGCGGCGGAGGGCGGCCCAGCCCTCGGGTTCCTTGGCGGAAGCGAAGTCGCCCATCCAGATCAGGATGCTGTGTCGCGGCATGGCGCGGTTGACAAAGCGCCATGGGATCGCGGGGTGCCCGGTGAAGTCTTCTGGCGGTGGCTGGGCGAGGAGGGATGCCGCGGAATGGAGGATGGGGCCGCGGCCGCGCGCCGGGGGGCGGAACCAGTAGTGGTCGGATCCGGCGCAGAGCACGGCGAGGCGGTCACGGTTGGCGGCGCAGAGGAGGGAGATCAGGGACGCGAGTTCCATGAGGGCCGCGCGCTTCGTGCGGGCCGCGGAACCAAACTGGAGCGAGGGGGAATCCTCGAAGAGTATGGCGATGGTGAGTTCGCGCTCCTCGATATACTTCTTGCGGAAGGGCTCGCCCCGCCTGGCGGTGACGTTCCAATCGATGTCGCGGACATCATCGCCGTACTCGTACTTGACGACCTGATCGAACTCCATGCCGCGGCCGCGGAATGCGGATCGGTACTCGCCGCTGAGGATGTCTTCCGCGGCGTGGCGCACGCGCCACTCCATCCTGCGCAGCAGGGCGATGGGGGGGGCGGTCTCGTCGCGGGCGGAGGGCATGGGGTTTGCGAGGGCTCTCACCTCATGCTTCGGCGGTATCCGCCGGGACCGGCGTGGCCTGGAGGACGTCGGATAGGAGATGGTCGGGCGTGATCTCTTCGGCCTCGGCCTCGTACGAGAGGCCGATGCGGTGCCGCAGGCAGTCGAGGTAGAGGTCCTGGATGATATCCGGCGTGACGTATTGTTGGCCGCGCATCCATGCGAGCGCGCGCGACGATTGGAAGAGCGACAGGGAGGCGCGGGGCGATGCCCCGAACTGGAGGAGGCGCTTCCCATTCTGCGAGGCCTCGGCGCGGGCGCGCGTGGCGCGCACCAGGGCGAGGATATAGTCTTTGACGGGGTCGGCGACATGGACGTCGTCGACGTGGGCACGCAGCGCGAGGAGTTCTTGGCCAGAGGAAACCGCGTCGAGCTGGGGCTGGGCCGTGACCTGGCCCCATCTGTCCATCATGGTGCGTTCCTCCTCGGCCTGCGGGTAGTCGACGAGCAGTTTGAACAGGAATCGGTCGACCTGGGCTTCCGGCAAGGGATAGGTGCCCTCCTGTTCGATGGGATTCTGGGTGGCCATCACGAAGAACGGCTGCGGGAGTCTGTGAGACTGTCCGCCAATGGTGACCTGGCGCTCCTGCATGGCCTCCAGGAGCGCGCTCTGGACCTTGGCGGGTGCGCGGTTGATCTCGTCGGCGAGCACGAGATTGGCGAAGACGGGGCCGAGATGCACGGAGAAGGCGCCGTCCTTGGGCTGGAAGATCATCGTTCCGACCACGTCGCTTGGGAGGAGGTCTGGGGTGAATTGGACCCGTTCAAAATCGACGCCCAGGGCTTGGGCGAGGCTCTTGACGAGGAGGGTCTTCGCAAGGCCGGGCATGCCCTCCAGCAGGACGTGGCCGTTGGCGAGGAGGGCGACCAGCATGCGCTCCACGACCTTGTCTTGGCCGATGACGGCCTTGCCGACTTCGGCCGTGATGCGCGCTGACCAATCTGACGGTGTGCTCATAATTTGGGTGAAACAAACAATTTGAACGAACTGTGCGATTTGCCAAGGATTTGAAGAAGGCCGATTTGGGGAGCGATTCGAGGGACGGATTCGCGGAGTCACATCCCGTGCCCTGCAGATGGGGCATCACCGGGGATGATAATGGGAACGTAGGAGCGCGCTTGCGCGCGATTCGGGGGCGAGATCGCCTGCAAGCAGGCTCCCACGTCTCGTCATCTGGTTTTTTGAGTCACGCCCTGGGCGTGTGCGCGCGCTCAGGCACGGCGGCAGCGGCGGCGCAAGGCGAGTCCGGCGAACGGCAGCAGGACACACACCCAAGTCGAGGGTTCGGGGACTGTCAGCAAGTCCGACCAACCACCGTCGGGTTTGTCCTTGTTCAGGTTTATGTGTTGCGACGACGTAGCGAAGGCCACACTGAATTGATCTGAGCCCGTCAACGACGTCATGGCCGCAAAATCGCTCCATGAGATGGCTATGTCGACGAAGTAGTCGCCGTCCCCACCGAGGGCCGTATTCGCCAGCACATATTGGCTCCACGTCCCTATGGCCCCCACGGTGACTTGGTTGCTCGCAACATTCTGCAACTGACTTACCCCTCCCCAAGTTGGCGATGAGGAAGGACCGTAGTCCGTGGAGGTTTGGACGATTTCGACCCTAAGGTCGTTGGCATCATCGATCTGGAGTATGTAGTCAACGAAGTCATCGCCGTCCGTATTCAGCAGAACAGCATAGACGCTCATACCAGCCACGGGCTGATCATCGACCCGCACACGGAACATCAGATTCGCGGCGTCGCGCGCAGTGTAGGCCGTGGCATTCGAGATGCTGCCAATGCTGCCAACCAGATCGTAGTAGTTTGGCATGGGCGCCGCATACGCCTGGGCATCCACGTTGTCTGTTTCAACGTCCACATAGTTTGACCCGCCCACGGTGATGACCGTCCAGTCAAGCAGGCTGGAGGGGAAAGTGGGGTCGGCATGTACTGGCGACACCCACGGCGCCAAGACCAGCGTCGTAAGGTACAGTCCAATCTTCTTCATGGTCATCGTACTCCTCCTGCGAACCAAGTATCAGGTCCGCTACAAAGGAGATTACGGTGATTCATGGCACACGCAAATGTTTTTCCCACGATAATAGTTCCATCTAATCAGATCATGCGATTGATCTCCGGCGTTGTTGTGAAATGTGGATCTGTTTATGCACGAACGTGGGGGCATTTCTTGGGCCCTCCAGGAGATTCCGTGGGCAATCCTGTGGGAATTCGGGCCATCTGACCCGGAAATTTCACAGCCTGACGGCTGTGGATTTTCCGGCCTCTCGGTCAGAGACCAAAAGCCATTTGGGGACGGATCCGTGGAGTCAGTTTCCCACGCCCTTCAGACGGGGCACCGCCGGGGCGGAAGATGGGACGTCGGAGCGCGCTAGCGCGCGATTCGAATCGCCTGCAAGCAGGCTCCTACTGCCCGGTGTCTGATTTCTCGAGTCAGCGCCTGAAGTTTCTGGCTCGGGACTTTCTGAAACTCGTCGGGCCGTTAGAGTTGTTTTGTGGAAGTGGCGTACGATGCGGGCGTCCGGGTGCCGGGGGCCGAGTTGTGGTTGGATCCGTATGGGGTCAAGCCGTTCGCATTCGTGTCGCACGCGCATTCGGACCATCTGCGGGCGCACGGGGTGGTGTTTGCGTCGGAGGCGACGGCCGCGCTGGCGCGCGAGCGCCTGGGGAAACGTGCGCGGTCGCGGTACACGACGCTGGCGTTCGGGTGCGAGGCGCGGCTGGGGGATGTGGGGCTCGAGGGGCCGGGCCAGGATTGGCGGGTGAAACTGTTGCCTGCGGGGCACATTTTGGGGTCGGCGATGCTGCGGGTGGAGGGGGATAGAGGGTCGCTGCTATACACGGGGGATTTCAAGTTGCGGGAGGGTCGCGCGGCGGAGAGGTGTCGGCCGGAGCGGGCCGACGTGTTGGTGATGGAGACGACGTTTGGGCTGCCGCGATATGCGATGCCGCCATCGGCGGAGGTGGAGGAGCGGATCGTGACTTTCTGTCGCGACGCGCTGGAGGAATCGGAGGTGCCGGTGCTGTTCGCCTATTCGCTGGGGAAGGCGCAAGAGATAATGGCGCTCCTTGGCACGGCTGGGTTGCCGCTGATGCTCCACGAGGCCGTGGCCTCGATGGCGCGCGTGTATGAGAATTGTGGCATGAGATTGCCGCCGTGGCGGCAATGCGATGGAGGGAAATTGGACGGGCACGTGGTTATCTGTCCGCCCGGTTCGGAGGGTGCGCCCGCGCCGGAGGGCGTTGTGAAAACGCGGACGGCGGCGGTCACCGGCTGGGCGATGGATCCTGGGGCGGTGTATCGGTATGGGTGTGATGCGGTGTTTCCGCTGACGGATCACGCGGATTATCCCGATCTGTTGCGGATGGTGGAATTGGTGGGGCCGAAGAAGGTGTTCACCGTGCATGGATTCGCGGTGGAATTCGCCAGTGATCTTCGCGCGCGCGGCGTCGAGGCGTGGGCGCTGGGGCGGGAAAACCAATTGGAGATGCGCGAGATCGTCGCCGGGCTCTGAGGCGGATATCGAAGGCCCAACGATGGCGCGGTTGAACGCGCGAGCGTCTGGGGCGCACGCCAGTCGATGCATGACACAGGCGACCTACAGAATCTGTGGCAGGGCGTCTCTGCAGACGCCACGGGAAACCCTCGCACATGCCCTGCGGACGTAGGAGCGCGCTTGCGCGCGATTCGCGCATGGGATCGCCTGCAAGCAGGCTCCTACTGCCCGGCATCTGTGTTTTCGAGCTAACGAAGGGCGGAACTCACTGCGCGGCGGGGGTCAGCGTGACGGAGCGCACGTTGATGGGTTTCCAGTCTTTGGCGACGGTCCGGAGCGCGAACTTGTGGGGGCCGGCGGCGTCAATCGTCGCCGTGCCCAGTTCGACCGTCTTGAAGGATTCGTAGCCGCCGGTCGGATCGATCGTGACTTTTTGTTTTCGTTCATCGGCGCCCCACTGGATTGTGGTCTTGGCCGGAGCGGCGACAGAGACCGCGACCTTGAAAGACCCGGGTTTGTTGACCTGGTAGGTCCATTCAATCCATGCGCGGGCATCGGTCCAGCCGCCGACGTTTGGCGCGCCGCCCTTGTTCTCCAAGATCAGGTGGCTTCCGTAGCCGGGGTTATTGAGTTCGGCGAAGGGCGCGGTGAGTTCGATCTTGCCGTCTTGGCCTTGCTGGAGCGCGACGGATTCGACATCGAGGGGGCCGGGGATCTCGAGTTTGACCACGGAAGCGATGGGATCCGGGGCGGCGGCCGGGACATCGACCACGATGTTATCCCCGCTCCTCTTGGCCTGCAGGGTGGTGCCATCGGAGAGCAGCGACGCCGCTTTCGGGGCGCTCTTCAGGCCGGGGATGACGAGTTTGCCGTCCTTGGGCCAATCGAAAACGTGGAGATAGAGCGTGGTGCCATCGGCGCGCACTTTCTTCGTGCACCGTCCCCAGAGGAGCTTGTGGAAGGGGCTGGCGGTGGTGCCATAGATCGCCTCGCCATTGACTTTCATCCACGCGCCGACGGCGTGCAACCTCTCGATGCTGGGTTGCGGGATCTCGCCCTCGGGCGTGGGGCCGACGTTGAGGAGAAAATTTCCGCCTTTGCTGACGATGTCGCAGAGTTTCTGGATGAGGTCCGTCGTGGATTTCCAGTTCTCATCGTAGCTTTTGAAGCCCCAGGTGTCGTTCATGGTCATGCAGACCTCCCAGTCACGGTCCTTGAATCCGGTGGCCGGGATGTGCTGCTCGGGCGTCTCCGTGTCGCCTTTGTAGCCGCCGCCGAGGCGATTGTTGTGGATGAGGCCGGGGCGCAGCTTGATGAGAGTGATGAGGCGGTCTGCGCGCTCTTTATTCATCCAGGCGGGTGTATCCCACCAGAGGATGTCGGGCTGGTAGCGGGCGAGGATCTCCTTCACCTGTGGCGCGGCGATCTTGTCAAGATAGGAGTCGAAGCTGCCCTTGTGGGTGTCGTCCCAGCCTTCGCCCTCTTTGAGTCGGGCCTTGGCGCCGCCTGGGTGCGTCCAGTCCTGGGCCTGGGAGTAGTATAGGCCGAAGCGAAGGCCTTGGGTGCGGGCCGCGTTCGCGAGGGGACCGATGAGGTCTTTGCCGCAGGGGGTGGCATCGGTGACGTCCCAGTCGGTGACATCGGATGGGAAGAGCGCGAAACCATCGTGGTGTTTCGAGGTGATGACCATGTACCGCATGCCCGCCTCCTTGGCGAGCTTCGCCCACGTCTCGGGGCGATATTTGACGGGATTGAACTGGCGCGCGAAGGCCCTGTAGTCGGCGACGGGGATTTCGGCGTTGCGCATGATCCACTCGCCGATGCCGGCGATCTGCTTCCCTTTGTAGGTGCCGGCGGGCACGGCGTAGATGCCCCAGTGGATGAACATGCCGAACTTGGCCTCCCGCCACCAACCCATGCGGGCGTCGCGCTGTTCCTTGGTCTCGTTCGCGTAGGGATCGAGGCTCGCCGCGTCCTGCGATGGCGCGGACTGGGGCACCGCGGCGCAGGCGATGACGGCGGCGATCAGGGTTCGGGCGGCGGATCCCCGCCGCCGCGCCGGCGCCATGACGCCGGTGATCGCATTGGCAAGGTTTTCAACGACGGGGCTGTTGCTCATGAGGCACCTCTGTTTCCGGTTTATCCGATTTTGAAAATGCTGCGGGGGCGACGCGGGTCGGGGAATTGCCGATATTGACCTGTGCGTATCGTTTTTTGTCCTGGATGCGCGCAGCATTTTGGGGCCATAGTTGAGGGCGCGCCGCCCGGGGGCACCGTGGGGATGCTGGGATGGGGCGATAGCATGGGGACTGCGGTGCGCGATCATGCCGCTTTCGGGTGGGACGAGAAAGCGGCAGCGATGCTGCCGCACTCCAAAAACGCGGGACGCACCAGCCTTTGGACTGCGGTGCGCGACCGCACCGCTTTGCGAGCAATAGGGATTCTTGAGTCAGGCCCCCGGCTTGAGCAGCGGGAAGAAGATGACGTCGCGGATGCTCTCGGCGCCGGTGAGGGTCATGACGAGGCGATCGATGCCAAGGCCGATGCCGCCCGCCGGCGGCATGCCGTGCTCGAGCGCGGCCAGGAAGTCCTCGTCGAGGCGCTGCTGCTCGCCGCCGGCCTGGTGCTGCAACCTCTCGCGCTGGGCGATGGGGTCGTTGAGTTCGCTGTAACCCGGGGCGAGTTCTTGTCCGTTGGCGATGAGTTCGAAGACATCGACGAGCGACGGGTCCGCCGGATTCTGTTTGGCGAGGGGCACGAGTTCGCGGGGGAGGTGGGTATAGAAGACGGGGTTGATGGTCCTGGCCTCGACGAGTTTCTCGAAGATCTGGTTGGTGACCTCGAAGTCCTCGAGGTCGGAGACGATTTCGACCCCGAGTTCGGCGGCGCGGGCCCTGCGGCCTTCGGGGGTGAGATCGAACCAGTCTGCGCCCGCTGCCTTGCGGACCGCGTCGTGGTATCTGACGCGGGGCCAGGGGCGGGACCAGTCGATGGGGCCGGAGTACGCGAGCGTGGTGGCGAGGCCGGAGATGAGTTCTTCCATCAGGTCGGCCATGAGTTCGAAATCGGCGTAGGCCCAGTAGGCCTCGAGCATGGTGAACTCGGGATTGTGTTTGCGGGAGAGGCCCTCGTTGCGGAAGTTGCGATTGATCTCGAAGACCTTCTCAAAGCCGCCGACGAGAAGTCGCTTCAGGTACAGCTCCGGTGCGATGCGGAGGTAGAGGTCGATATCGAGCGCGTTGTGGTGGGTGACGAAGGGGGTGGCCGCGGCGCCGCCGGGGATGGGCTGCATCATGGGGGTTTCAACCTCGAGGAAGCCGCGGGATTCGAAGAAGGCGCGGATCTCCCGGACCGCGCGAATGCGGGCCAGGAACACTTTGCGGACCTCGTCGTTGGTGGCGAGGTCGAGGTAGCGCTGGCGGTAGCGCTGCTCGTGGTCGGTGAGCCCGTGCCACTTGTCGGGGAGGGGGCGGATCGCCTTGGCCAGCAGGGCGAAAGATTCGACCCGGATGGATTTCTCGCCGGTCTTGGTGGTGAATAGGGTCCCATCGACGCCGATGAAGTCGCCGAGGTCGGTGAGGGTCTTGAACCGGGCGTATGCCGCTTCGCCGAGGGCATCTTTCTGGATGAAGATCTGAATGGTGCCCGAGGCATCGCGGATGTGGGCGAAAGCGCTCTTGCCCATGTCGCGGCGCGTCATTATGCGCCCCGCGGCGCGCGCGCGGCGGCCGTCCTGAAAGTTGTCTTTCAGCGATGCGGCGCTCTGGGTGTCAGGGAACCGGCCCCCGAAGGGATCGATATCCTGCGCCCGGAGGGCATCGAGCTTCGCGACACGCTGCTGCATTAACTCCTGTTCGTCGGGCATAACGGAGTAGTTTCGTGGTTTGGGCGGCAAGATTCAACATCCAACATTTAACGCCTATGTCGGTGCTGGAAGTTGCCGTCGGATTGGTGTAAATTAATGCAGAAGCACCTGCGGGCGAGGGGGTCCCCTGCAGGTCATGGCGAGAGCGTCGGGAGGGTCGTGGTGGCCGAGTTGAGAGTGGAGGAGAATCTCGATATTGGGGCAGGTCCATCCCCTCGGATCCGGGAGGAACTATCGCGCGGATCGAGGGGGATCGAATGACCGTCGCGATGGAGACACGCATCGCGGGGTTGCGGGATAAGTTTGCTGCGGCATGGGATGCGGGTTTTCCACCGAGGATCGAAGAGTATCTCGTTGGGCTGCCGTCGGAGGCAACCACGGACGATCATCACCTGTTGCTTGAGGCACTGGTTCAGACAGACATCCTGCATCGATGGCAAGTTCGGCGCGGTGCGAGCCCGAGTCGGGCGGAGCGATCGCCCGTAGGGCCGGAAGACGTGACGCAGGCGGCTCCCGACTCGCCGCTGCTCGAAGATTACGTCGCGCACTTTCCCGGACTGGGGCCGGTCGAGGGGTTGTCGGACTCGCTCATTGCGCAGGAGTATCGTGCGCGCCGATTGGCCGGGGATAACCCGGGCATAGCGGAGTACGCGAAGCGTTTTGCGGTGCGGGGCGGCGAAGTGTCGCGGTTGATCGAAAGCACGGAGGCCGGCCTTCGGGAATCGCCAGGGACGCCCAGGACCGCTGGCGGGTCGGGAGAACTTGGCGCGAACGGGGTTCCGGGCTGGGTGCCGCAGTTGCCACACTACGAGTTCGAGAGCGTGCTCGGTCATGGTGGCATGGGCATAGTGCTGAAGGCGAGAGATACGCTGCTGCGCCGGACCGTGGCGATCAAGTTTCCCAAGATCCTCTCGGGGGTTGGCGAGGAGCGCTTCATGCGTGAGGCGCGCACATTGGCCCCACTGCGGCATCCCAACATTTGTCCTATCTACGAGTTGGGGGAGAAGGATGGTTGGCCGTTCATCGTCATGGGTTTCATCCAGGGCGAAACATTGCGGGAAAGGCTCGTGCGGGACCGGCCAACCCCGAGGTTGGCCTGCGAACTGGTCGTGAAGGTAGCGCGGGCCGTGGCCTACGCGCATGGGCACAACGTGCTCCATCGCGACATCAAGCCCGGGAACGTGATGATCGATGCCGAGAGCGGGGAGCCCGTGCTGACGGATTTTGGATTGGCCCGCGAGATTGAGATGCATGACAGCCAGCTCACGCGACCCGAGGAGATGCTCGGGACCCCGGCGTACATGGCGCCAGAACAGGTGGGTGGAGAGGCGGACAAGATCGGGCCGCTCACCGACGTGTATGCGCTGGGCGTGTTGCTCTATGAGTTGATGATGGGGCGCCGTCCCTTTGAGGGTCCGGTGGGCGCGGTCTTGCAGGCCCTGCAGTCGGAGGAGCCGGTCGCGCCGCGCAGGCTGGTGCCGCGGCTGCACCGGGATTTGGAGACCATCTGCCTGAAGGCGATGGCGAAGGACCCTGCCGGTCGCTACGGTTCGGCCCAGGCGCTGGCGGAGGATCTAGGGCGGTTTCTGGAAGGGGAGATGATCCTGGCCAGGCGGATGGGGCCGCTGGGCCGGGTGGGTCGGCGGATGGCAAGGCACCCGTGGGTTGCGGCTGGTGCGGGGGCCGCGGCGTTGTCGGTGGGTCTGGGCGTGTTGCTGGTGTCGCAGGCCAGCCGCAGGCATCAGGTGACCGCGCTGCGGAGCGAGTTGGAGACGGAGTTGGCGGGGGGCGACTGGTCGGACGCCGCGATCGGAGGAATACAGGAGAAAGTGGCGAAGCTGTCGCGTCTGGCACCGGCCGAAACCCACGGGTGCCTTGCCATCCGCCGACCCACCCGGCCCAGCGGCCCCATC